>PPYF01506582.1_pt1 | contig 36399 bp, 31 predicted proteins | sample 1559871 | NCBI WGS metagenome assembly PPYF01 (sample SAMN08240021, study PRJNA423297) | Human gut metagenome, whole genome shotgun sequencing project.
ACGCTGCACCGGCGAACATGGTGAACGCGCAAGCGAACGCCAGCACCAGTGCGAGAATCTTTTTGAGATTCTTCATAGGGGAATTCCTCCTTATAAAATTTTTCGAGTTTTCACTCGTCGCTTAGTATATTACCATAGTCAAACACAAGGGTCAAGCGCAGTTCACCATCCGTAACATGAATGTAACATTACGTGTAATATTACAACTGGCACTGTTGCATTTCTCAGTCTTCATTCTGTACTATATAATAAGGTATATGCTAACGAAAGAATTGCTCATGAATTGTAGACTTACATAAGCACAGAAGATGACAACACGTTTCCGTGCTGTCATCTTCTGTGCTTAAAGTCCATTTCAAAATATATTGCCTGATTTTTTTAGATACCAACACATATTCTCATGATACTTCTTAATATATATTGGATTGTCATGATCTCGTTTGGTTTGAATATGTGTAATCTCGTGAATAATAACTTCCGCAGGCCAGTCAACATTTTGTGAAGAACGCAAATGAAAAGATATTTGTGTTGTCATTGAATTGGCTATCCGCCGTATAACCTCTGTGGAAATATAAATTTCGTTGGTTGTAACGTCGCAATAAGCATATTCTTCATCGCGCAAAGGCAATACATTAGTAGATATACTTGTACCGGACCATTTTTTCTGTTTCTTCCGACGAGTTAAAGAAGCATCAAAGATAATCCAAGTCACATGTGAATCATTGAAATGGATTTTGCGACATACGTCCATAATTTTTGTTTGCAAAACTGCCCGATAAAAAGTTACACTTTCTACGGCAACGGTATCATCATATTTTATACAACTCACTCACTGTTACCTCCAGTTGAAATTAAGAAGCTCTATATGTCAAGTACAATATATGCTATACAAATATACTACTATTCTATATATAGAATGACAAGCATTAGATGTAATAAAAAATGAGGATACAAACTGTGATATTTGCACAAGAAATATTTTAGGAAAGCCTTCCTCTAATTTTTCCTCGTAACCACCTTTTCTCATCCACAAACGAGCGGATCTGCACTACTACCCTATCTCCTACTCTAAACTCATCGTCACTGAACTGCTGGGCATACCGGCAGATCACCGTGCAGCCGTCAGTCAACCGGCAGAATACGCCACCGGCGTATTTGCTAGAAATGATAGCAATACGGCTGGAGCCTACGGGATGCCGCATCTCTGCGTTCAGATACGGATCAGTGCCAACGTCACGAACAGACAGTGCAAGCATATCCTCACCAACGCTGAGCACTTTGGCCTGAAGCTGCTGACCTGCATGATATTCTTCCCGCATATCCGCGAGGTAGGTATAGCTCATTGCCTGCTGGCCCATCGTCACATCAAATCCACAAGCCGTCACCGTAATGCGTGTCGGTCCGCAGGCCAGCACCGATGCGGATACTACATCGCCCTCGGAAATATGCTGTACATTCAGCGCGTGCCACCGCTGCTGCTCCAAAGCGAGTGAGCGAGCCGCGATTGCACACTCTCCCTCGCGGTCTACGCCAATGATGATATAATCCACGTCCGCGCCGATCACGCTGTTCGGGTTAATGCCGGTCGGCTCGATCCAGAACAGCGGCAGCGGGATCAGCACCTTTACCAGATGCCGCATGACTACCATGCAGGTCAGCACCTGCTCAGGTTCATCGTCGGTCGGAAACGGAATGCTCTCCAAGCCGATGACCGTATTCCGAAGCAGCGACCGCGAGGAGAACGAAGCGTAAATTGCGTTCCATTCTTCACGCTCATCGTCAGACAGGTTGCGGTCAAGCTCAGTAAACGCAGTCGCGTTAAACGCACGCCGCGAGGTCGAAAGCCGATCCAGCAGTTCTTTGTTATCAAGTTTCATGTTGTTTTCCTCCTCCATGTTGTTGTAATGTCAGTTTTCCGGTGTGGTTCGGATAGGCCACCAGACAAGAAAAATGCGGCGGAATATATGACGCCTGTGCCGCATCGTCCAAAAGCAGCACCATAAGTACAGATTTCCGAGTCGCAGACTCTTCTTTACCCGGCAATGCAAACAAATCTTGTTTTTGCGAAATGTAAAATACCCGAACCAGCAAGCCGCTCTGTTCTCCAAGTGCGTACAGCGCAGTATGGGATTCACGGTGAAACAAAATCGTTTCTCGGGGCAGAATGGCAAAGATCAAATCCAACGCCAGCGGAATAAACGGCTCGTAATGCGGTCCAACCGCCGAAATTATCCCATCAAACTCTCGCAGATACCCTGCATCGCGCAGCTGGCGGCAGATTGGCGCTATCGCATTCGGCGAAATATCAAACTGTCGGCGCAGCAGCGGCAGCACCTGTGATTTCCGCATACAACCGGTGACATTCAGCACTTTCAGCAGGTATTTCTGCTGTGGGCTCCAGAATCTCATGTATCGAACCTCCGTTTCAGCCGATTTACCACAGGGTCGAGCATTTCCTCGCTTCCGTACTCCACAATGCAGCTGAACAAGATTTTAGCCGTGTACACCAGCGAGTTCTTGCGAATCTCGTTTTCGTTGGCTTTCATGCGAGCCAACGCATTTTCTGCAATCTCGAAATCCAGCCGCCACAGCTTTTCACGCACATAGTCCTGCGGGTAAGTGCAAATGCCAATACGCAAGCCATCGCAGTAATACAGCCAATACAAGCAGTCATGCAGCAAGGCGCGTTCGTCATCGGCAAACGCTTGAACCTCCGCTCGGCGCTCAATTTCCTGCAATTCAGCTTTCTCGCGCGTTCGACCGACAAACGAATCTCCTTCAGTATAACTCTTCTCTGTATTTCTTATCTCTTTATTACTTGTGTGCCGATTCGGCATGTCTGGACCTGCAGATTTGGCACTTCTAGAAGTGCCATTTGGGCATGTCTTGAACTGCGATTTCGGCAGGTCTCGTTCAGACGTTCCAGATTCCTTCTGGTTGTTTTCAGACATCTGTGCATCCTTTTCTTCGGTTTCCGCAGACATTTCTTCACTTTCTTCCGTATCCGGTTCATTTTCCAGACCTGCCATTTCGGCAGGTCTGCTTTCATCTGCGGAGAACGGAGCGCAATCATACGAAAATGCAGCCTTTTCGCTGAATTGCACTTCGGCGAGGTAAATACGATTCGGCAGGCCGCGGCCTTGTCGCTGCTCCCAGACCAAGTGTTTTTCTGTCAACTCCTTGAAACACGCAATGGCTTTCTTGTACGAAATCTGCATTTCCTGAGCCAAGTCCTCGCGGGTATAGATCACATATACCTCTCCGTAACGATTTACCCAGCCGTTACGCCGCGAAAGCTGAAAGCGATTCAGCAGGAAGGTATATGCCACCTTGCTCTCGATAGTCATGTCCGAATAGCCGCTGTCGCTGAACAGCCAGCGCGGCATCTGCATATGGTAGTACGATATAACATCGTTCAGTTTCATCAGCCCGAAGGATGGGCGATTTTCATTGGATTGCTGATTCATGGCTCTTTATCTCCTTGTTCCAATTCATTTTGTATCTCTTGAAAGCGTTCGTTGGTGAATAAATACGATGTCGCACAATCCTCCTCATCCCAGTGCAGCAGTTCAGGATAAGTTGCCCGTGTTGCAGGTATCGGTTCTATCGGTTCCGCTTGCTGCGGCTCAGGCACTTTTTCTTCATTGCGTGGCTCGGCTGACTCAGTATGGCTATGGTAGTCTGTGATAGACACCGGCCGTAGAATCTTGAAATCTGCAAACTCCGGCGGTGTTACCTTATATAACAGCATCGGAAACTGTCCTCGGAGCATAACAATGCTTTTGGCATTATCCAGACGCAGCACCTCATCCGGCTGCATGAGCGCACGCTGGGTATTGCTGCGTGTTTGTGAGTACGGGCGGGACAGGTTCGCAACCGGCGAGAAAAGCGGTGTCTGCGGCTGCTGGTTGTTGGTGACACGGATTGTTGTCATACCACATTTGTCACTCACAAACTTTGCGCTTGTGAGGTCATTCACGCCAAGACAGATTGTTGCATCACAGCAAGCTGCGATCTCCTCCCACTCGTGGCGCGGGTACATATCTGCAAGCTGTGCGATGGACTGCACAATGACAATGCAGTTCATACGAAAGCCTCGGGTAAAGGCGATCGAGCGCTTGAAGTCACCCAGCTTGCCGATAGACGGAAATTCGTCCAGTACAAAGTTGACCGTTATCGGCAGTTTGCCGTCCGCTGTTTCGCGCCGAGCGTATTGCTCCAGACGTGAGAAAATCATGGTGAAGAACAGTGAGGACAGGAAAGCGTAGGTGCTGTCCTGTGCAGACAAAATGCAGAAGTATGCACAAGGTTTGTGTCCGGGCAGTGTCAGGTCAATGGAACTGTCTGCGGTGAGCGCATCCACCAACTTGTCCTGAAAGACGTTCAGACGGTTGCCAAGACCGATCACAATATTGCCGCGCAGATTCTCTTTGGCCTGCAGGAACAGACCGTACGGACCTTTCGCCGGGTGTCCGGCAGGCAGGAGATTGATCTCGCGGTCAATCTTAGAAAGGCCGTTCTCCGTCAAAAGGGAAAGTATCCGTCCAAGCCGACGTTGGGACAACGGCAGACGATGTCCTGCACCATCTGTATCGTTCTGGACATAGTACAGCAGTGCTGTTAACAAGTTCAGTTCGGATTTAGACCAAAAGTCTCCGGCTTCTTTTTCGTTTGAGGTGTTATTGATGATGGTGGATGCAATAATCGGTATCAGGCGCTCGTCGTGATCGGCTTCACCGATGCAGTTCCAATGGTCGGAGTGCTCCATATCCAAGAGGTTAAACACTCTTACCTCATAACCCATATCTTCAAGATAACCGGCGGTACTCTCGTACAGTTCGGCTTTCGGATCGGTCAGTATCATGCTTTCTCTGCGTTTGACGCATTGAAAGATAAGAGGTCGAACAAAACCCCAGCTTTTGCCCGTACCCGGTGCGCCGATGGTCAGCATATTTCCGGCAAGGCCGCTTTTGCTGCTGGAAGCGATGTACTGCGAGAAACGGTTATCGTCCAACGGATCATCACGGTGTTTGCCGTATACGGTACCGGTAAGATCGGGCAGCTTGCCGACGTCCAAAACAGCTTTCATCTCGTCCAGCTTCATGAAACGCGAACTGCCGTGTGTAGCATCCGGCAGAATGTCAAACCCACGCTTGTCTTTGACCGGATGATAACCGGACAGCCAGTTATAGCCTTTTCGTGTCAGCAGACACGCCAGAACAACCAATGCGGCTGTAATGCCAAGTCCGGTCAGGGTGAACGGTGCGATCAAGTTGCGGATTGGGTTCACGACCCAGATGCTTGCGATATTACTGTTCGCATCCATCGACTGCCGAATACCGAGCCGCACTGAGTTGACGATCATACCGTAAAAATACCAGCCCATACCGCCGAGCACAGCATATAGCCGCCAGTCAGCATTGTGTTTCGCTTTCCAACGTTCTAATCGTTTCCGGCATCGTTCTTCCAGTTTGGCGATGTATTCCGATAGCGGTGTCATAGGTCAGCACCCGTTTCAAGGATACAGAGCGCCTGCTCGTCGATTACCGCGATGTGGAAGAACGGCGGCGGAAATATCTGCGAGAGAAAGCGTTTTTGGTTTTCAAATGCCGCAAGCAATAGACCATGATAACCCGCGGCTCGTGCCTGCTGTGCCGCGCGAAACACCTGCCGCAGCTCCATATCTGCTATCACACGGGCCGGGATCTGAAATGCTGTGCTGAAGAAATCACAGTCGGACAACTGCGGTTCGGTAACCGGTGTACCCAGCATACGAGCCAGCCGCATACGATACTGCGGCAGTTTCATCAAGCGGAGCTGTAAAACACCGTCTTTATTGCACGGCAGTAAGTATGCCGGGCTGATCTGCTGATAAAACTGTGCGTAGCTGACCTTCTTGCCACTGTGTAAAGGTTGATCATCCAGCAGTGCGCGATAAATGTCAGCATAACTGCTGCCGCACAGGAAATATGCCTGCTCGGTACATCCACATCCCAGCATGAACGATTGTGCACAGTCAATCTCTCGCTGAATGACAACTCTCTGAACTGATTTCGGATAATGCACGGCAAATAGTGTGTCACCGAGCCTCAGAAAGCCAGATACCAGATTACTGCCCAGCGGATGCTGTCCTTCCTTTGCCCGCAGTGCTGATGCAGGGAGATAACCGTCATGCTCTCGCAGTGCAGGAACTTCATCCGCAAACGGATCAATGCCGGCAGCATACATGGCAAGTACCACTTCGGCGTTTTCGAATCTTCGATTGACGCGCTGTGTATGCTGGTCTGCCTGCATAGAGAATCCCTGCTGTGTAAGCCACTCGTAACCAGCAGGTGTCAGCCGCCAGCCATAGGTTTCAGAATATGGCCGCAGATACTTTTGTTCTACCAGCGAATGCATAACCGATGAACGGAAAATGCCGCGAAATCGCCGCTCGCACTCATGATCGATGTTCTTGCACCAGCCGATCAGCCTCATAGCAGGCAGCATAGTTTCTGTTCGCAAATAATCGCCTCCTGTTCTAAAATTACCGCACCACTCTTAGCAGGTCGCGGTAATTGCAATCTGATTTTTTTGCAATTCTGGAATATTTCTCTGTTTAAATCAAAGAATTGGACAGATATGTTGCTGAAAATCCAACGAAATCATATTTTAGTTTTACTCTCCAACTCCGGCGGTATTACCGCCGGAGTGAAGAACCGTTTTTACCGCGCTATCCACGACTTGTGCACCTCAAAATAAGGCACCACAGCGACCTCGGTAAAGCCCTTTCCATCGGGCACACTGTCCAAAATCAGGCTGACAGTCTGGCTGTTGTCGTCCTCGAACAAAACACCCTTGAGCGCATTCAAAACACACTTCCATTCCTTGTTATCGGGGTCAAACGTGCGGTCGGAACGGCGTTTGTCTGTATGCTCTGTAATGACTACAAAAGCGCGTTCATACCACGGCAGATTCCCACCGCCGAGCCGGTGTTCATGCAGCATTTGCAGGAGCGTGCTTTCGATGTATCCGGTCACATACTGGCGATTGCTCTGCAATAGCGTATTCAATCGAATACGTGTCCAGCCGTTCCGAGTCACTTCTACTGAACACCGCTCTGCTGAGGGATACGGGAGAATATGCTGCCAATGCGCACGCTTGCCAGGGCAGAGAAAGTCACGCAGGCAACGCCTTGCTGAGAGTGTCGTACTTTCCATTTTGCAGAGCAGTTCATCTGCCAGACGGCTGCATTCCCGTGCATCGTCGGATTGTTTCATCTGCTCAGAGAGCTGTGTCAGCTTCGCCAAATCTTTGTCAAACGGTAAGTCAATCATCTTCATTCAGAACCTCCTTCCTCGGGCGTTTTCGGCGGCGTGCCTCTTCGATATGTTGGCGCTGACGAATGCGGGCAATGTCGCGCGGATCGGTGGTGATCAGTTCATGCTCACGCGGCGATGCGATAATCTGCACGCCTAAACGGTTACGGCCTGCACACAGCAGTGCTTGTCCGCGTGTGAAATTGGCGTGCATCTGCATCTCCTCATCAGTGAGGTGGTAGTGCTGCTGGATGAGCATCGCCTCCTCAGGCTCGGTCATTAGCGCAAATTTGATACGACTGTTGTTGAGCAGTGCCTTGCCAAACTTACCGTTTTCGAGGGCAAAGAAATCTTCCAAGTCCTGCGAAGCAGCAATGGCAGATGCACCATATCCACGGACCGTCTTAAACAGCTCCAGCACAAACTCCGCCGCCTGTGCATTGGAGCCTGCACCGATCAATGACCAGACCTCATCAAGAATGACGACCTTGTTCTCCGCACGAGACATTCGGCAGTAATCCAGACAAATATCCGCAGCGAGCAGTGTGCCGAATGGCAGAAGTTCCTTTCCAATCTCGGAAATATCCAGCACGATGTACTTGTTGTTCATGTCGATATTGGTTTCACCGCCGAGATTTGCCGCCGAACCATTGACAAATCGGCTGAGAATACCGGCAAGCGATCTCGTTTCTTCTCGCTCGTTCAGCAGTTCATAGAAATCTGCCGGTGTCGGCTGCGGCTTCAGGCTGCCATACTCATCGTACAGACTGTCATTATCGCGGGTGATTCCGAATCGCTCATATAGCCGCATGAGCTCCACGTCCAGACGGCTTTTCTCGTCCTCGGTCAGACCTCGCCGCAGCAGCGAAAAATAGATATGCAGACGGCTGATCTTATCGGCTAGCAGCGAATCTTCACGGGTGCGCGTACGGGTCAATTCAGCGTTGACATCCAGTGTACGGCGTCGAATCTCCAAGAAGTTGATACAATCCGTAGAAGACGGTGCCAGTTTAATGTACAGACCGCCAATCGCCTCACAGGCAGCACGATATTCATAGCCCTTGTACGGTGCTATAAGGAAAACCTGCTTGCTCTGCTGACGATAACGCATAGCAATCAGCTGAAGCAGATACGTTTTACCAGCGCCAGACATACCGAGCACGGTCATGTTGGCGTTGCTGTATCGGTTGCCATCGAAAATATCCAGCATACAGACCGCATGGTTGCGTAAGTCCTCGCCAATGAGAATACCGTTCTGCTCGCAAAGCTCCATAGAATAAAACGGAAATGCTGCAGCCGCACCGGAGAGCAGCGTATTTCTTCTCGCTTTGCGGGCAATCTCCGGTGCAAGCGATACAACCGGCAGAAACGAGTGAAACGCCTGTTCCTCCACATAATCACAACGCTTGCAGATAATGTCCTGCGAGGCACAAAGCCGCTCCACCTCAGCCAGTCTGGTATGCAGCAGTTCCTCGTTTGCGGCTGTGACCTCAATGAGCGTGTACATATCGTAATAGTCCTCGTTTGCGGTGTTCATCTGCTGCTTGATATACTGACCGGCATAAATCGCACTGCCCATCTGCTCGTAGTCAGCACGGGTATCATCTACATCGCGCATACGACTGCGGCTCCAAATGGTCGAATTAGCGACCTTCGGCAGTATTTTCTCGCGTGGACGGCGCAGCAGAGTAGTAGAAAGCGAAATGCCGTCACCCATGCCAACAAGCGCCGCCAACCAGCCGCCGCGTACAAGGCTCTGATAGCCGTAACCGGCAATATAGAGATAGGCATGGCATACCCCGTCTATCACCAGATAATCGCGGTGCGTCATATCAATAGCAGACGGACAAATGAGATCCATTACGCGCGTAGTACCGTCTGATTGATCTGCTTTCTGCTTGTTCTTCTTAGCTTTTCTATGTTTCTTCTGGCGTTTTTTCTTGTTCGGAGTCTCGGCAGCTTCCTCTGTAACGTTTATCGGTTCCTCGTCATCTTCCGAATCGCTTTCGGTAGGGATACCAAAGTAATCCTCCATCATCAGTCGAAAATCTACTGGCAACTTGATATTCCGCGAAGTCTGCTTGCAAAGCATACCGAATACGGTTTCTACCATCTGGTTGTCGATGTACTGCGGCTCTGCGACGGTCAACCCACAGCGTGCAAGGTAGCCTTTCGCGGTATCCGCAATTTGGTAGAGCGCATCTGCACGTTGTTCCGGTGTCTTGGCCGCAGGGGCCATATCCGGTTCAAACCGGTATGCGACAAAAAAGCGTGTGGTGAAGGCACCACCTTGGATCATACCGCGGACCTGCTCGATATTGTCCTCGATGCAGGCCTGACAGCTTGCATCTGTCTCGGCTGCGGCGTACTCGTGCATTCTTCGCGTGTACTGCTCCACATCGACCGGCTGCGAAAGGCCAAGAATCTGCACACTATTAGGTGCAATCTTGAGCCATGCGGCAAGTGCTCCGACAATGCGAACACGTTCAGAGGTACTTTGCAAGAAGAAGTTCATCGGCAGCACTTCAAACAGTCCGACAAGACCGCCGTCCCTTGTGTAGATAATGCCGCGGTCAATGTCTGCGATTGGCAAACTGCCCTGCAGATCGTCACTTGCGGCGGCGAGTTTTTGCGGGCTTTGCGCGCCAAAAATCGCGTCTTTTATGTTCATATTTGATCGTTCCTCCTTTATTTAGGATAATTCGACGGTGCCGCCGCCAACGGAAATATACGGACAGGTATCGGCTCAGCGAGTCGTCCCGAATACCAATCAGTGCAAAACCACATACCGGCACGAGCAAGCACAGTGAAATAATGAGCTTGATTGTAAGCGATACCACCAGCTGATGTGCGATTAGCATACAGATACCAAGTGTCGGCGCGGCCAGAATGACTGCTTCCATGCAGTTTCGCAGTTCAAACATACCGAACACACGGCCGGCATCCGTAAAATTAGCGGGGATAAAGTAGGTATCTTCGTTATCCATCCGTAATCACCTCGGTTTCTGAAATGGCATCAAAAAGATGTTCCTGTTGCTCACGATAATCCGCGATGTTCAGAGCAGCCATGGCGCTCCGACGCAGAAGTACGATTTCGAGTGCGCGTGTCAGCAGTTCGATAAGGTGCGGTGTCACCGGACAATCCATCAGCTCAATCTGGCTGATGCGTTGGATACTGATACCGCTTGCCTGTGATAATTCAGCCAGAGAAATACGGCATTTCATCCGAAATGCGCGGAATCGCAGCACTTGTCCGTTGTAATAGTCTTCGTTCATATTTTCTCCTATCCTAATACCCAGAAAGGTCCGCCGGAAGCGGCACCTTTATTACATTCGTTAAGGAATATGCTAATATCCCATTCCTTTTGACTCCGTTCATAACTGGCACAGTCTGCGACCAGAATTTTTCCCTGACTGGTGATACCGCGCAGTACGATAAAATGTCCTCCGCGGGTAAAATGGCCTTGACTCATAATCGCAATAACCAATTTGCCGTCCTGCAACGCCTGAACAAGCTGTTTCTTGCTCTGACCGATGCCGCGGCAAGAAACACCCCAGTGAGCGGCACCGTCCGGAATCAGGCTGTGATAGCTGCCCGAGCCTTCACAGCGGTGGCCGGTCTTAACCGACCACTCGCATACCTCTGGCGGTGTAACAGTCTTGTTGGTCAATGTAGAAATGCAGATTGCAAGCGAACTCGGTCCACAGCCTGCACCGGCAATAGTATTGGTCTTTCCATACATTTTGCTGCCCCAGCGGCTGTCATACTGGCTGAAATACACCACGTCTTTGGAGTTGCCGCGGCCGGTAAACACGATGTCTGACAAATCTGCATCGGCTGAATTGTCTGTTGAACCAACCGGCGCAGAGTAGTCACTGTCCGAAATCGTATCTGCGATAAGTCCGGCCCACGTTTTCTGCTGATCGTCGAACCCTAGCTTGTCCATAAGCTCATCCGGTGTCATATCGTAAATTACGAGTATGTAGCCAACCAGTTTGCCATCCTTATACTTAGGTTCGAGCTTGTACTGCATTTTGTCTTTCATGGTCTGAACGATCTTATCCTCATTCAGTAAGGCTACATTCTGTTCGTTCAAAACCGATGTAATCGCCACCTGCCAGTAATCATTGGTGTTGCCAAGCCGTGTTTCAATAGACAGAAAACCAATGTTTTTCGGCAGCAGCGATACGAATAAATCTACCGCCTGCTGCTCCAGTGAACGCTGCCGTTTCCACGAGGCATTCAGGTTCTGTGCCTTCGCGGTCATTTCCTGAATATCAGCAGATTTTACACTGGGTGCATCAAACAGATTGCACGGTATCGCTGTCAGGAACAGCAACGGTATCCCAAACAGGACAGCAGCGGCGGCGAGTACAGGTTTGACAAGCCGTTTTCCGGCTTCAACTGCTGTTGCAGCAGCGGCGCCATGTAAGCCACCTGTCATTGCCGACTGCGCGATTCGTGCAGCAGACAGGAGTGCCTGTTTACGGCTTGCGCTTTCGTCTTGCATTGCGGTCACCTCCGTTTCTGGGTGTTATATCTTTGCGTTTGACCGGCTCTGCAGTACGGCGCAGTGTATGCGGTTGAGATGCAGGCGAAACCGGAGAGGTTGGATTGCGTGATTTGCTGCGGTTCTGCTGAGGCTTAACCGTAGGATTCTGTGCCGCAACAGGTGAAATATCCGGTCTTACAGCAGCAGAAACTCCTCGATTACGCTGCGGTGTCACATCCGGTTTTGCTGCGTGTGCAAGTGTGCGCCGCGACGTTGCATCCGGTTTCGTTGTTTGTACTGGTGTGCGCGGATATGTATAATCCTGATTTGCCGGAGAAACGTTTTTGGGTACGGCTGCAGGAGTAACAGTATGATCAGAAGCAGGAACGGTATTTCGTGGTGTTTGAACAGGTACCTGCGTATTTGTAGTATGGCTGCTCTGCGATGCATTCGGCATAATAGGTGCCGCCTTGGTGGTTGCCTGATTCTGCATACGATGTACAGTTTGCTGCTCACGGCTAGAGTGCACTTGTGCGGAAGTATGTTCTGCTGCAGCATGCTCTGCTTTCGATGTCTCACGAGTCATTACAGGACGCGGCGGTGTAACCGGACTGATTCGACCGGATTGCTGTCCGTGTGTACCGCTGTTTTTCTCCGTTTGCGTATTGTGCTCAATCGTTTGAGACTGAAGCGATGTGTTTTGCTCTGTACCATGTTCCGTGAGTCGAGCATCTACTGCATTCTGTGCATTGGTATTTTGTACAATGTTTTGCGGATTATTTTGTGTAGTCTGTGCTTTGTTATTGGTATGCTGTGCCTGCGGTGTAATAGGCGGCCGGGCAGTCTGCGGAGAGATTGGCGGCTTGGTTTCAGCAAAATTGTGCGGAAGCGGCGGAACATGCGGCGCAATAGGCGAAACGCGAGAATAAACCGTCGGATTTGTACTGCTTACATGCGAAACGCTTTCGCCGTCGATGAAATCATCTGCATCGATGTTGATATCCGCATATTGGTGCGGTGCATGAACCGATGCTGTGCGCTGCGGCATAGTTCCGGCCGAACGACTGACATTTGTGGTGCTATCAGCGTTATTGTTGTTCTCAGCGGATGCAGTCTGCGTATTGGCTCCAGACGGTGCACCGATCTCGGCGACACGTCCGGTAGTGACCTGCCGATCTATGCCGTATGCCAGCGGATCGAAATAGCGTGGCTGCATTGTATTGGTTGCATGCGGTGGATTAGAAATGGTGTTTTTGATAAATTCTGCCGCGTGATGGAACATCAGCGCGCTGAGCATACCCGGAATGTGATGGTGTCCCAACGGATCTCCGGTTGATGCCGGATTCAGTCCGATTCGCAGTATGATGCTGTCTATCTTTTTCGCAGTGCGGACAATGCCGGTAATAAGCATAACCCACGGTACGATAGCAGCGCCGGTAGGCGAATGGGACATTGCGGAGAGCAGCATTTTCACAAACATGACGTTCAGCACCATGAGTGTACACATGGATGCAAACATTCGCAGCCAGCCTCGGAAAATCTCTGCTGTGCTTTTAGAACCGCCCATCGCAAAAGCTAGCGGTGCGCAATACACCAATGTACACAGGATAACGTATCGTTCGGCTACCTCAAAAAACAGTTTGATGATCTGCCACTGCACATAAACATTGACCACGATCACAACCAGCCACCCTGCATTCGGAAGTAAACTAAAGAAATCTTCATCAAATGGCGTAAAGGAAACTGCACGCGGCATTTGGAGCAATCGCATAATAACCGCTGTAAGGCTTAGTCCGATATTGCATATCTGTCTGGCGCATACCAGCAGAAAGCTGAACATTGCAGTCCGAAGAAACAGACGCGTGGGATCTTCAGCCTCGATTCCAACGCCGGATACCATAGAACGCAGTGCTTGATATGCTAAATTGCCTATCAGCAGTGCCCATCCAACCGCAAGAAGAATGGTGGCAATTTCCTTGATGATCGGTACGCGTGAGGCAAAATAAGATGTATCCGCACGGAGCAGTGTCAAAAGCTGCTGAAGCAGTTGCTCTACCATCTCGTACCACATGGCAGCAAGCCATTCAAATAATGCTTTGATAAGTTTTTCTAGAATGGGATGACCTCCTTTCTCTTGTCATAATGCCTCGAATTTCGTATAATGTATTTAATCCAGCGTCGCCAGACCGTTGAACAGCGGGCGGACGTAAGCGATAAATGCGCCGATGCCGTTGATAATGACCCAGGCAAGCCAGACGCGTTTAAGCCAGTCCCACGCCTGGTCGGCTTTCTGCTGCGTTCCAGACATTTTTGCGCCAATGACTGCGACAGCGGACATCAATCCGGCGAGCACTGTAGATACACCGGCAATCTTGGTATACACGTCCTTGATAATACGATTTGCGACGACCCACATGTCATCAACGGCGCCTGCATGCGGCAAGATGACCGCAAGTATAAGCACTAACAGTGCAATGCGGTACACAAGAAATAACCGCTTCATGAGCAGCGAATAGTTGATAGTTTTCTTTTTATTCATAGTGAAATGTCCTTTCGATAGAAATTTAATGGAGTAGAATTTATGTCTTTGACGCCAGAATTAAATGTTTCCCGACTGGTGATCCAGTTGGAAACCTTAGAGAATCGTTTACAAACAGGCGAACGATCTATGAAGCTGAAGACAGAAGCCCAACAGATCTCTCGCATAGCCAATAAGGCACGTTCACTGCAGCAAAATTGGCGGCAGGAAATCGTTAAGCGTGCTCAGCGCATTGCCGAGCAGTGCGAAGTATAATAGAAAACGGAAGCTGAACGAGCTTCCGTTACGACTATTTGATTTCCTTTCCGATTATGCACAGCCGGTACGCCGGTTCGTTGGCAATGCAGGTCAGCAGCGTGATTCGGTTATCTGATGTAGGATTAAGAACTGCAGTATTGGTTGCGAGAATGCGTCCTGCGGAGGTAACTCGATAGGTTCTCACACCGAGAGATGTACGATAAGTGATGACATCGCCGACCTGCACGTTTTTCAGTGTACCGAAATACGGCCACGAACCTCGATTGTGTCCGCAGAGTGCGACATTGCCATTCCAAGTGGATGTACCGTCTACATGGCCTGCGCCTTTTCGCATGCTTTCATAGGTTGCACCGGGATAGACATACGCGAACAGCTTGCGATTACCGATGGAGACAGCGCCGAAGTGACCGTTAGTGCTGACAAGCTGTGTTTGTGCAGTGTAGCTGCCGCTGCTTGTAGAGGTACTAGCGAGCCGGTTGAATGATATACCTTCCAGACCGTTCAGCTTTTCATCTGTGTTGATCTGCTGCTCGACAGCATCACCCCACGGGTCAATGTATGACCCAACAGGGATCACCGGTGAACCGTCACGAGGTGCTGTGTTATCCGCATCGGTGCTCATGCTGTCCGCCGGAATAATAATAGAGGCTCCACCCGAATCGTCTGCACTGTCAATGTCCAACGCACGGTTGGAGGACGTTGATGTGTAAAAGTGGTTGGAGTAGATGTCAACAAGATAGTTATATTCTAATGCACTGGATGTAGGAATAGTTAATGATAATAAGAAAATAATAGAGGAGAAGAATTTCATAAATAAACTCCTTTCTGAAAGATAGCATAGACTTTGAATATTTGGTATAATATATAGAATAGCTGAAAACGAGGTGTGCTTTAATGGGATATTGGTCGTTGCAGGTGAAAAATTTTGGCAAAATTTCCGAAGCGGAAATTCAACTAGCTCCATTCACTTGTTTTATTGGTGATAATAACAGTGGCAAAAGTTATCTGATGACATTGCTATATGGAATTCTTCGAACAAATTTTCGTTCTTTAGAGATGTGTACAAAATCTAATGAGTATGAAGCGCTAAAAAGCTGGTTTGATTTGCACTATCAAGAAACGAATAAAATTCCGTTAACTTCTATCAAAACACAATTAAATAATTATCTTAATGCAGTACTTGAAGCGAATAAGGAAACTATTGTTCGTTATGCATTCAACAAGAAAATTCATATTGACTCATTGATGATTAACTTAGGTTTACTCAAAGATTTATATGTTAGATTCAGTAATAACGAAGATTTGCATTATGAAAACGAGAACATGAGTATGATACAGTTAAGTCTGTATTACAAAAATGATCTGATTTCTCGTGCAAGCGGAAGAATTCGTGCTCATCAAAAAATTAATTATGCCTTTTTCTTCGCAGTGCTGTTGAATAGAATCATTGGAATGGAATATAGAAATGATATCTTATTTCTTCCAACATCGCGCACGGGCTTTCTTTTAACATTTAAAGATATTTTATCAGCTTCTATTGTGCATCGTTATGATGAAAATGATGAAATCGAAAAATATGAGCAAAAGACAACGCTTACTCAGCCTTGTGTGGATTTTTTGCAGAATTTAAATTCCTTATCTCAGAATACTCGAAATGATAAATATAATGAAATTCTATCTTTCATAGAGTCTGATTTGTTGGATGGTAGAATTATTGCAGATACGTCAACTCCGACACCTGAATTTTCTTATCAACCAAATTCTTGGAACAATCCACCTATCCCAATGCATATTGCTTCGGGTGTTATCACAGAATTGACTCCATTGTCATTGATGTTACAATATCATGAAACTATAGGAGCACTATTTATAGAGGAACCAGAGATGTGTTTGCATCCAGAGCTACAGATGAATATGGCACGAGTTTTGCTAAGAATAGCTAACCAACATATTCCACTGTTTATTACAACACATAGTGATATTATTATTCAGCATATCAATAATATGCTAAAGTATTCTCAACTGTCCTCTGCAAAGCAAAAAAACATTAATGAAAAATTTGGGATTACTGTGGATGAGCAATTAGATTCTAAGGATATCGCGGTATATCAATTTTCTGTTGATAAGCAGGCGCATAGAACTACAGTCCAGAAATTAGATGCCACACCGTACGGCTTTGTAACGCCTACGTTTAATAATACACTGAACAAGATTTTTGATATGACTGCGTCATTAGACCCTGAGGAATGAGACAATGGAAGAAAGAATATCTAAGTGGCTGCCATTATTGAAAAGAGACAATTGTTATTGCACGAAGGCAGATGAGGATATATGCTTGGAAGAACCAAATTCCGAAGGATATGCCCGCATTACAATTACCCATAAGAATCCTTGTATCGTCATAAAAAATATGGATAAGAATTGCTTTCCACTCTTGTCTCATCAAAAGTGTTGTGATCATTTGCTTATCGAAGAAAAACAGAGTAGTTATGTATTGCATATCATTGAAATGAAAAAAACATTAACAATGCGAATGTGGAATCCGAAAATGGTGCCTCAGTTTCAAGGAGGGTGGCAACATGCATTGTTGGTAGCAGGAATTTTGCATATTCCGAACTTTTCAGATATTCATTGTTACACTGCGAGCAGAAGAATAATAGAACTTGACCCTGAAACATCTACGAATCCTACCCTGTTTAGGCAGCAAGTGGGGCTCCCATCGAGTCCCCGATGTATAGATGATGCAAAAAAGGTACCACTCTGTTCGATAATTCCTAATTGTTATGCATCTCATAAAGTAATCAAATTAACGGAAGATAATGGATTCGGCGTGCTGTCCCTGGATAATTAAATAAGCACACCAAACGCATAATCACTACCAACAAACGCTTCCACCACATGATGCTGTGCCTCACCGCCGGTTTCGATGGCAATATCCCGCCCAACAAGGCGTTTTGCCAGCTTACGGCGCAGAATAACGGTATATTCCGTTTCCGCATGGCCTTGCAGTACATTCAGCCGTATCTTCGGTGTTCGGACCCGCACGAACTGGCGGCTCACGACATCGTGGATACGGCGTTCTTCGTTGTAAACATAAACGCGCGCCGTATGCCAGAGAATGTATCGAATCACCCAGAGGATTAGCAATAGCAGCAGTAAGGCAGCCGCTCCGCAGACAACCATAATCTGCGAAATCGTCACATTAGGGTCAAGAAACGGCAGGATAGGCAGTTTGCTACCAACATAAGTAACCGTATATATCACATGATCTACACTGGTTTTGCTGAGTGTACCACGGTACACCGCACTGGCCTGATAGCCAGTCGCCACCTGACGGCTGGTATAGGTTGTTTTACTGTACACCGCTGTTGCTGTCCAGCTATCCGGCACATCAGAATCCGAGACATTGACAGTCGGTGACCAGCTCAAACTGGTGCGCGGCAGGCTTAATCCATCAGCCTGTACCGATTCCGGTACCAGCGAGCGATCGTTATACGGCAGTTCATACGTTTTGGTTACGCTGTGAGGATGGCTGTCCGTCACTGTTTTGTATCCGGTTGTCTCTACTTTGATGCTCTGCAAATCCAGTGTCAAATCACCGATATAACCATCCTTGGTATATGACTTGGTTACCGGAAATTTGTCGATAACAGCGGATAAATCAGCAGATGAAGCATCAAGTGTTACTGTATCCTCTGCATCCTGCGTTTCCGTTTTGTGGTGCACAGTCTTATCCATGCGCTCATAGCGATACCAATAGCCATCCTGTTCAAAAGGCTGCTCTTTGAGTGCCGCCGGATCAAAGTCCGGCGGCATTTCATATGTCTTGGATAAGGTCGGAACACCGTTGATCTCAATCGGTTCTACGCTGACCGGCGTAAAAACAGCCTGATCTCCGTCAAGCAACACCTGTTCCGTACCAGCTTCTGCTGCGCCTGCCGCACTGACAAGCAGTGCGGCAAGAAGTGGCATCATCAGCCACCGCAGGCTCTTTTTCATCATAAATATCCCTCGTTTCTGTGGTTAGTATCCGGTTTTCGGCAATGTAGGAAGCGGATAAATCGGCGTACGGTGAATCTTAGTCACCCAAGCGCTCGTAGAGCTATCCCACTCGCCCTGATAAGAACCACCGCAGTCTACACGGTTAATAATGTTGTAGCCATTGCCCATGTAGGACGGTACATAGACGTAAACCGTTGCCTTTTCAATCATCTTAAATCCTGCAGGCACGGTTCCGAACTCGTAGCGAATATCTGTCACATACTCACCAATTGCCAACTTGAGCGAACCGGAATCTACCTTGAACGAATAACGATTGGTAGAAAGCAGGTTATCCGCAAGTGTACGATAATCATGCTTGTTCGTTTTGTAGCGAATTTTATACCAGACTCGAGCATTGTAAGTGCCAGTTGTGATCGTGCCTACACGAACCGCATCCGTCGGGATACGGTCATGCCAGAAGAAATTATCCAGCGGTACATTGGACTGATTTGCAACATTTGTGATGTCATAGCGCATATTATCGCCCGCATCAACGGTATAATTGCCGGTTTTCTTAATACTGGTCTTGACGATCGCCGGGTCGTCGTACATTTCGATACGGACCACATCGCCCTCAACTTTCAGTTTTACTTCGACTTTTTTTGTGTTCAGCTGATAGAAACGCGGCGCCTTGGATTCACGCACAAAGTATCGGCCCAGCGGTAGCGGATTGGAGGCTGCAATACCTCTGGAATCTGTGGTAATCGTATCTACAATACGTCCGGTTTCGGCGTTTTCGATCTCGAAAACCGCACCCTGAAGCAAACTGCCTTTCACATGATTGGTGATAGGATTATCCTGCGAGGATTTCTTTACCACCTGAATCTGACCGAGTACCGGCGTGTTTTCTACGACCAGTTCAGTCGTTTCGCCGCGGCGGACACGCAGAGTGCGAACAGTGCTGTCCAGCACATAACCCTGTGCAGCTGCAATCTCCTCGACCTTCAGCTTAACTTTGCTCTTGCCATCGGTCAGAATGTCATCGAGTTCGATATAACCGTCTTGATCTGTGGAATATTCGCCGATCAGATTGTTGGACTCATCTTTCACGAGGAATCGAACACCGTAAATGCCTTTCTTTGTCACAGCGTCGATTTTTTTAATGCGGATACTTGCCAGCTTCTCATTTTCAAACTCAACGGTTGCAAGTTCTCCAGATTTCACAATGACATTCTGAGGTGTGCTGTCCAGTCGGTAGCCCTCGGGACACGAAATCTCCGTTACCACATAAACGCCATCTTCCAGACCGCTGACGGTTGCCAGACCGGCGGAATTGGTCGTATACTTGCCGATTACTTCACCGTTGGCCTTGGTGACCTTGAACGCACAGCCGCTCAGCGGCTTGTTCGTGCCCTTGACGGTTTTGCGAATCTGCAGTCCATAACTGCGGCTGTTGGTGAAAATAACCTCGTAAGTCTGGCCCTCTCGCAGCTGCACGGTTTTCGGCGCTTCATCAATTACATAACCGGATGGTGCACTTGTTTCCGTGATAATGTATGTTCCGGTTTCCAATTCCGGCAGATGCGCGATACCGTCCACATCGGTAGTCACATTCTCTCGAACGATAGAACCATCGCCGCGTGTTACCCCAAACGATGCACCGGCAAGCGGCTTTTTCGTTTCCGCATCGACTTTCTTAATCAGCAGACCAGGCTTTTTCTGATTTTCGATAGTCAGGGTGTAGGTTTCTCCTGCCTCCAGCGATACCGTGCGCGGGTTGCCATCCAGAATATATCCGACGGGCGCCGTTACCTCGGTTACAACATAATCGCCTGCCTCCAAACCCTCGATCAGTGCCTTGCCGTTCGCATCCGTTACAATGCTTTCCTTGATAATGTCACCGTTAGCACGACTGAGCTTGAATACCGCATTCGCCAGCGGCTTGCGCGTTTCTGCATCAATCTTTTGAATGAACAGTCCCGGCTTCTTCGTATTCTCAATCGTGATTTGCGTCGGTTTATCCGACGTATGCTCGATTTCAACCGACTTATCGTTCAGAATATATTCCTGCAACGTTGCAGCTTCCTGCACTTTGTAAGTACCGGCAGGGGCTTTAGCCAGTGTGATCTTACCGCCCTTATCGGTTTTGTAGTCACCCAACAGCACGCCATCTCGCCAAATGCGGAATGTAACACCCTCAATAGGTTTCTTGCTCTGGCTGTCTACCTTGACTACGGTAAAATCTTTCTGGACCGTGTTATCAATGATGATATCAGTATTGCCGTCTATCGTATGCTCTATGATAATAGGTTCCTTGCCCAACGTGTATCCTGCCAACGTGTGGCGCTCGTAAAATACATAAGTGCCATTGTCTGCATAAGGAAGCGTGAATTTACCATCCGGTCCGGTCGTATAGAATCCAATCGATTTGCCGTCACGAAAAGCCTCAAATACGACGCCCTGCATCGGTTTACCAGTATCTTTGTCGATTTTGGTTACCGTCACATCTTTTTTCATCGTGTTGGGAATTGTGAAGAAGGTAGGCTGCTCTGAATCATTTTCAACGGTAAAGGTCTTTTCGTTCAAAATGTACTTGGAATCTGTAACCGTTTCCTTCGCCTGATAAGTGCCGGGCTCGGCGTAAGGCAGCCAAATACGGCCCGAAGCATCCGTGGTGTAATTACCAAGCAGACGTCCATCTTTCCAGATTTCAAAAGTGACACCGGCAATCGGGCGATGCGTTTCAGCGTCAATTTTAAGTAGACCGAAATGCTTCTTTACCGTGTTCTCGAAAGTAAGCGTAGGAATTTCGGCTTGATCTTTGATAAGCTCTACCGTCTGTTCCGGTGCATCCATATTGTAGTGCTCGGTATCACCATCGGTTTCCTTAATGCGATAAGTACCGGGCTGCAAGCCCTCCAGCATTGCTTCACCGTTACTGTCGGTTGTCACGCTAGTTAAGTGAGCATCATTGAAATATACGTCAAACTTCCAGTTTGCCAGCGGCACCTTGGTTTCCTTGTCAACCTTAATGATGCGGATTGCCAACTTTTTCGTATTGGCAATGTTGACCTCACGCACAAGCTGTGTCGGATTAGCCGACGGGTCGATATAGACCTCGTGCACCTGTTCATCTTTCAGATAGCCCTGCGGCGGTTCGGTTTCGATGACCTGATAAAAACCTTTCGGTAGGTTGGTCAGACGTGCGTAGCCGTTGACATCCGTTTTCAGCGTTGCAAGCGTTTGACCGTCACTGCGCACCTCAAAAGTCGCTCCGGAAAGCGGCATTTTGCTGTCTTTATCGTATTTGTAGATTTGGATTGCCGGTTGCGGTGCATTTTTAAAGGTCAGCTCGATGTTTTTCGTATTATTCCACTCGAACGTCTGAATATCGCTGCCGTCGGTGACGAACCCCTCCGGTGCGGCAACCTCGTAACATTCGTATGAGCCTTTCGGCAGGTCGCGCCCCTGCACCATAATTTCACCAAGTGCATCTGTTGTGAAACTGTGCTTGTAATCGTTGTCAATTCCTCGAATTTCAAAGGTGGCACCCATCAGATTGCGGCCATCTGCACTGCTGATTTTATGGATTTTGAATGTATGGTCGGTGCTGTTTGTCAGCTGCAATTCAATAGTCTGGCCACCTTTACTGCCTGTGTTGATCGTCTTTGCAGGCAGGAGCGTATAGCCTTCCGGTGCAGACGTTTCTTTGAGCGTTACATTTGTGTTCAGCGGCAAATCCACAAAAATGATTTCGCCGGATGCCGAGGATGTTCCGGTCAGCGGTTTGCTCAGGCCGGGATAGGTTAACTCAAAAGTACAGCCTTCTAGTCCTGCACCGGACTCATCCGTTTTCACAACACGCAAGCGAGTAGTCCCTTTAGGTACTTCATGTGCAGTAAAAGCCAATTTAGCGGTTGAACTCTTGACCGCAGGCTCAACCATAATAACCGGCTGTACATCGCTGGCATTCGTTGAGGCGACAAAAACATCATAGCGATCAACATTCATATTTGCTGTGATAACGGTCTGCAGTTTGCTGTTGGCAGCATCCATCTTCTCTGCAGTTTCTTTGGGAATGCACAGGAGAAAAGTTTCGCCGTATGCCATATTGTTGGCGTTTTTATACAGCGTTTTATCGTTTTTCACATTGGTCAGCGTCAATGTACCGTTGGTGCTCTTGGTGCCGGTCAAATCCATTAAAAAGGCACCTGTCGGCAGATTGGATGCTGTCAGTGTGATTTTATTACCTCGTACAAAGGTAGCGGATGCAGCAGCCATCGGTAGCACCATGTAGTTCTGACCGTCAATCTGCTTTTCGGCAAAAATACCGGAGCCGATAATACCGGCCGTCAGGTTGATAGTACCGGCCTTGGCATTGGAACCATTATATGTGCTGCTGCCAGGTGTATAGTTAATGGTACATGCAGTCCACGGTGCATGGTTCAGACCGCTCGGCCCCCAACCGGCGTAAAAGGTATTGCCATACTCGAGCATTTTAATCGCCGCATACAATGTCAATGCCTCAGACGTGTTAGAAGCGCTGAGCGTTTTACCAGACGCGCGATAACCCAGCGATGTAGAACTGGAGTAACTCACACCGTAATTGCTGTTTGCAGCAATCTGTGCATCACCTAAAGCCACCCAGATTGCAGCCTGTGAGGCGCTGAAATACATGTTTGAAGTGAAATTGCTTGCATTGATGGGTGCCTTCGCCCAACTAATGAACTCATTGAGTGTCATGCGCGAATCGGTTTTTGTGGCTACACCATAGACGTGCATATCTGTGACTTTACCGGTAACAGTATACGGCTTGCCAGAGCTGCCCGGATTCGTCTTGGTGTGATCAGCACAATACGCACGAATCGTTGTGCCGTCGCTGGCCTTCGTGTACATCGGCCATACATTGCGCGGCGAGTTATTCTGGCGGAACCATGCCTTTTGTGTTCCGGAATCCCAGATGTTATAGGTTTCACCGACCTTGATTTCGATAGCGGATGCTTTGTTATCTTCGTCTGCCGCTCCTGCGGTCGGCACGATTGCCATACTGGACAGCATAGTTGCGGCTGACAGTGCAGCAGCTATCATACGTTTTGTGATAGATTTTTTCATGTTATCACCCTTTTCATTGAAAAATAAAACGAGAGATCGTAGAAATGACCTCTCGTTTATTCGATTTGAGTATTCAGCTTAGAAACAGCCGAATATCTGAACCGCATATATTTGATTGTATTCGTTTCTGCCAATTGCCACACCAACGGCATTGACCTCTTCACTGAGAATCCATGCGCGGTGGACAGAAGATGTCATAAAACTCTTCATCAGCGACTCAGGTGTAGATTCCGCAGTACCGCTGATAATATTTTCTGACATGTAATTTGATAACGAAACACCTGCTTCTTCAAGCAATTCGGCTTTCGTACTGCCATCCGGCCGTTCGTGTGAAAATGATACCATGATTTCCTGCAGGCGAACCTGTGCGACCTCACTGAGTGCACCGTTGGCATATACAGGCGAAAGATTAACGTTTTCACGCTCGTTGTTGATACAATCGATCATAGTCTGTTGTTGGGACTCGAAGTTTTCAATAGCTCCTGGGCTTTCATAGCTACTGTCAATCGGTGCAGGAACGTAATGGGTTATTCCACCGGCCTGTGTCAGTGCATTGCTGATGACGATACAGCACAATGCGATTGCTACATTACTCATATACTAATACCTCCATGGTGGTGCACGAGATGGGTTTTCTCTATCTTTCATACGTTATTCTCCCTCCGCAAAGCGGTTTTCCAGAAACTCGAGAAACAAATCCTCTAAATTCATATCTGGCGGAATACGGTGCAGGTACGGTTCAAACCGCTTGCGCGAGAAACTGATATTGCTCTTTTTCTTCTCTGTTTGTGCTGTTGTTACTTGATGCCATACCTTGTCCAATTCTACGGCCGTAATGGACGGCGGCGGACAATTTTTCTTGATATGCTTCATCATAGCAACGGATATGCGATGATTTTCTGCGTGCAATCGCTTCTGGAACAATTTCTGTGTATCTTCATCGTAATACGAAATTGCAACGCCGCACATCATATTCAGCTTGCGCTTGTCCACTGAATCAAGCAGCGGCGGAATCAGATATGTTAGCCGCACAGCATACCGCACATCATTAACCCCAACATCAAAGAAACAAGCTACTCTCTCACGCGCACCTAACTTCGGGTGAAATTCACCACAAGTTGCCTCTACCAAGTCATTGCGTTTTCCCTGCTGACGGTAGGCATCTAGCAAGGCCCGATATGCCCAACCGCGTTCGCTTGGTAGCAAGTTTTGTCTTCGCTGGAGATTGGTCACGGTAGCAATTACTATTGCACGGGCATCGTCTACATACTCAATATCTGCAGGGATTTCTGCGCACCCAAGCATTTTGCAAGCATTCACACGGTTATGTCCGCTCAGGATTTCATATCCACCAGTCTTGCATGGCCTAACCTTGATATTTTCAATTAAACCATTTTCCAAAATATCCTCTGCTAACGCCTTTAAATCTTCCCCACTGTATGGTTTAAAACCAATATTGGACGTGAAAAACGGATGCAGCTGTTCAAGCGGAATTTTAGCCGTGCTGCGCGTTTTCGATGATGTTGCTGGTATTATGCCAAACAGACCTTCAAACGCTTCATCAACAGTCTGATCTGCATTACTTGACGGTGCAGATAGCTTTGCACTGCGTTCTTTCAGTGCGTTTGCAAGTACGGATTTAGCCATTTCTCATGACCTCCTCCGCTGCCGCACGATAAGACAAAGCCGCCGCATTCTTCGGCGCATATTCCAACAGACTGATTCCAACAGCCGGATGCTCCGCTACCTTGATGGAGTAGTCAATAGGCTGGCTGAAAATATTCATTTGCTTTCCGTAGCGCTCCACTACATTCTGCCGTGAAATCTGATTGAGAACCGTGCGCTGCATAAACATCGTCAGTAGAATATCCACCTGTTTAAGATTTGGATTGAGCGATTGCTGCACCTTACGGATAATCTCAATCGTATCGTTCAGTCCTACCGTGTCCAGAAAATGTGCCTGCGTAGGAATGATGACACGTTCCGAAGCAACCAATGCGTTGAGCATCTGCAGGTCTAAATGCGGACTGCAATCTATGAGTATGTAGTCATACTGATCTTTGACCTGTTCAATGATTGCAGTCAATACCCTCTCAGGTGCGATACTGCTGTCATCGAGCGGAAACATTGCTCTGGTGTTCTGCATGCTGACCAGCCTGGAGAGAATACCGGCCAGTTTGTTGTTTGCCGGAACCAAATGTAGATTCTCTGTCTTTTGCAAAATTGCCTGACCGATTGCATCAGTAAGCTGGTCTGGCATATCAATAGCCTGAAACATGAGATTGGCAAGTGTCATGGACAGCATCTGTGGCTCGTATCCCATAGCGAGTGTCAGACTGCCCTGCTGGTCGTTATCCACAAGCAGTACCTGTTTCCCCGCCTTCGCCAGTGCCGCACCGATATTATAAGTGCTGGTGGTCTTTCCTGTGCCGCCTTTTCCGCAGCAAAAACTGATTACCATATATTTACCTCCTCTCGGCGTATTGTCCTATATTAACGTTATCTATATAAATACAAAAAAGCCTGCCGAGTTCTGTCTTGATCCTCTTGTATCAATCCCCATTACTCGGCAGGTTTCTTGCCTGCACACTCTGCTTTTTCACCTCGATTCACGAATACAAGATTTTTCGGTCGTACATATCCTCACAAATTGTTCGTGAAATTGGACAAAATCAGCGAAACACCAGTGTTTTATAGGATTTCTGACCTTGTCCCTATTATAACCTAATCGTCGATCCGGCGCACGATTCCGGTTGCTTTCATAGCAATTCCGCCTCCCATTTTCGGTATTTCTGCTGCGATAGTGGTAGTATTTACTGAAATCGTGCAATTCATGTAGAAAAACCGTATGCACAATGTGTTCCTATTCATGAAAATTATGGCTTGCAGATCTGTTTCTTTCGCGTTAGCAGCTGCCCTGCACAGCGGACGCACGGCTGATATGTAATCAATCCGCAAACCCCTTTGTCGTCCATTGTTTTTCTTCCAGTCCTCAAAGAACGGATACAATAAACGTCAGTATATTCAATATCATGCTGTATATTCTCCTCATTTTCGTATTGCGGCAAAATAAAAATCCCCGATCAAACCGCAAGGTCAGCAAGTTCGGCTGACCTTGGGTTAAACCGAGGATTTTTTTGATTCTGCTTACTTTTTCGCCTTGCTGCCGACCAGATAGCACACAGCGGCAACGATCATGCCGTTGATGGATGCGATACCCCACGGGACCAGATTTGCCACCACAGCGCCCAGCACAACGCCGAAAACTGCAAACCAGTTGACGTTTTCGGTCACTTCAACGTCCTTGTACTTTTCACGGTCCATGAAGAAGCTCATCACCAGAATGATGCCGACCGGCGGCAGCGTACAGTTGAGGATATTCAGCCAGCCGGTGAAATTCCAGTACAGCCAGACCGCAAGCACGGTGCCGATAATACCGGAAACCAGCACCATTGGCTTCTTTCTCTGGCCGAAAATGTTCGCCAGACCCAGACCCGCCGAGTACAGTGCATTATCGTTCGTGGTCCAGATGTTGAGACCGAGGACCAGAATCGCCAGATAGAACAGACCGAGGTTGATCATAACCTCAAAAATATCATTGCCGCCGACGTAGACCGACGAAATACCGCCGAAGAAAAACATCAGCGAGTTGCCGATAAAGAACGCGATAACGGTCGTGATCGCACCAACCTTGCCGTTGCGGGCAAAGCGGGAGAAGTTCGGCGTTGCCGTGCCGCCAGAGACAAACGAGCCGATAACCAGACCGGCGCCGCCGACAACGGTCAGCGTACCGCTGGACTTGGCAAACTGATCAATCAGCGTACCGTTGCCCTGTTTGACCGCCATCACCATGGCAACCGTACCCAGGATTGCAACCAGCGGAACCGCAATATAGCTGATGAGCGTCAGCGATTTGATGCCGAAATACGCCGAGGCCGTCATGCACACACCCGCAATGATAACGAGCACCCATTCAGCCGCTGTGCTGCCGCCGAGCAGCTCATTTGCAACCGGAATGGCAAACATGGCGATACCGACGCCGAACCAGCCGATCTGCGTAAACGAGATCATCGCGCTCGGCAGGTACGAGCCTTTTGCACCGAAGGCTTTGCGTGCCAACAGGTCAAGGCTCATACCGGTTTCCGCGCCGACATAACCGAGCAGACCAGTGTACAGGCTCAGGATCAGGCCGCCGATGATCATGGAGATGATAAAGCCGCCGAAATCCAGTCCGTCTGCCAGCTCCTTGCCGACCCACATGCTGGCCGAGAAGAAGGTGAAACCCAGCATGATCATGAACATAGTTACGATGCCGCGGCGCGCATAATGCGGCACAGCCGCTTCCGCAAAGTCGATATCGACCGGTGTGTTGTCATTTTTCATAGATTCTTATCCCCTTTTTGTGGCAATACCGCATAATTGAACAAGAGCGATTTGCGAGCAAATTTTGCATCCTGATTAGGCGCGGTTTTGCGGTAATACTTGCTGTATTACCGTGAAATCGTAACGACATCAGGGTACAAAATTTCCGCAAAGCGCCGCAGCTTTAATTGTGTGGTGTTGCCTTACTTATCAAAGAATGTACTTTTTGAGCGTCGTGGTGAACTCGTCAATACGCTGATGCGCGATTTCCTCCAGCGTTACGTCCTTCAGGCTCTCGACAAAGCCGCGCTCCTGCTGATACAGCCAGCGCGTCAGCTTTGCGTCCAGCTTTTCATAGTGGCAGTCCTTCAGCCAGTCCTCATAGGAAATCGGCAGCGCATGACCCAGTTTTTCCTCCAGCAGCGCCTGCTTGTCGATCTTGTCGGCACGCGCGAGAATGCCGTTCCAGAATTCCAGCACCTCTTCAATGTGCTCGTGGATTTCGTAACGGCGTGCACCGCCATCGTAGATCGTGCACTTCTCAAACAGCGGATTCTGCATGGAAAGCGTCTGACGGCGGAACTCCGGCGCCACAATGCCGCCCTTCCAGTAAAAGTCGATGAGCGCACGGTTGATGCCGGAAACGCCCTTGTCGCCTTCCTCGTAGCAGCTGAAAACGCCCTCGTAGTACACGGTGATGAAGCCCTCAAAGTCCGGCCAGTAGGTGCGGATTTCTTTAGTCAGCTTTTCGAGAATCTCAATGCCCTGGGTACCGCCGATGGTAAACAGCAGAATGTTGCGCAGCTTGGCGCCTTGCTTGCGGTAATAGTCGGTGACATAGCGCAGGCACTGCACAAGCGTCTCGCCCGAGGCGATGATATCGCCGATCATCAGCGTGCTGTTGGGCACCATGGTCAGCTTGCAGTATTTGATATCGAGTGACATCTCATCATTCTCGCCAAACACGCGCTCACTGGACATAAAGCTGATGTCATGCACGCGGATATGCTCCTTGTAGCAGCTTTCCTCGAGCGGGTAGTTGAGTGCGCCGCGCAGAATGGACAGAATGTTCGCCGAAGTGATCTTTTTCTGCTCCTTGAGGTAGTACATCATCTGCGAGGTAGCCGTCACGAGCGACGCATACACCTCGTAGCCGACAACCTCCGGATGGTTCATCAGCTTGCGGGTCTCTGCCTCCGAGACGATGTAGTATTCATTGACAAAGCTACCGCCCGCCAGACGGTAGCAGTCCACACCCTGATCGCTGAATTCCGGTACGATATGGACGTCATTCCAATTTTCGATCATATCAGTTTCCTCCCTAAAAAAAGGGACCGACTGCCATTTTTGCGGGCAGAAGGTCCTTGGTTTTCATCGTTTTCCTATTGGATTCAACGGAACGCCGCATGTTCTGTTTTTACACAGCATATCCGTCCATCCCCTTTTTTTCGGCTTCATTTTACTGGATTTATTATACGGGAGAAACCATACCGTTGTCAACAGCTTTGCAAGCCTCAGACCGGATTTCTTACTTATAATCCGCATTCAGAAACAGCGGCTTGATCGTAGAAATCTCGGCGTATTCCTCCTGCGAGACCTGCATATCCGCATTCATGGTCTGCAGATCGGCCTTGACGACCTCAAGCGCCTCCATGACGTTCAGCGCATGGCCTTCCGCAATGGCCTGCTGCATACGGCGCAGCACGATCGGGTGCGCGTACCGTGCGGGCAGCGGAAATGCCGGAAAACGGTCGATATAGTTCTGCATCTGTACCCGCGCCTGCTTATCCCCGCGCAGAACAGCCGCATTGTTGTTGCGCGCCGTCGGCAGCAGGCGCCATCCGCCAAACAGGAAAACTGCCGCCAGCAGACACAGCAGCAGGTATCCGCCGGAGAAACCGCGGCACACGAGCGACACCACGCCGTAAATCAGCGCCGCCGCCCCAAGCACCATGATCGCTGCAGCCGCCCAGCGGTATCCCGCGCTCCTGCTCTGGTAGTTGCGCCGCCGTTTAGCTGCACGACTGAGTCGCTTGTACAGCTCGGGCTTGCGCTCGAGGTACGCGATCGCATTCTCCAGCTCCTCAATCTCCCGCTCAGCGCGCATGCTGAGCGGCGGTCGTCGGCGTTCTTCCGCCCTCCGACGCTCATACTCGACCTCGAGTTCAGCCTCCTCTTCCTCGCTGACGCACGGAATCTCCGGATGCATCTTGTGCAGCACGCGCAGCAGCTCGTCAATCTGATCCTCGTATTTGAAACAGCACACCTGCTGCATGCCGCCGTCATACTCTACAAGCAGACAGGCTCTGCCTGCAAGCACACCTCGGACACCGCCGGTGCCTTCTTCTATAAACTTAAATGCCCGCGTAATGGCGGAAAACGGCACATAATAATGCCGGTCAATAAAATAACTGTTCAAATATAATGCCCGGCGGCCAACACCGCACGGACCGATCCGGCGGCAGTGCTGCTTATCGCGGACAAGCGAAGCGTCATCCAGCATGGTTCTGCTGAGCGGACGCGGTTTAAAAATCATATCCATCACCTGTAAATATTGTAGCACAAAAGCGTGGATTCAGCCACCCGATCCCATAAGAAATCCTGCTGCTGCGGTTCTTTATGCAAAGCGACAAATTCTCTCTTTCAGACAAATCGTTTTTGGTATACTATCCAAAATCACAGTATTCCTATTGACAATTAGGATATTCAAGTCTATACTTTCAATCGCCGAAACCCGATAGGATTTATATGAATTGAAAGGAGAACCTGTCATGAGCCGAATGTACTGTATGAATCGCTGCTGTATGTGTATGCACCGCTGCTCGTGTATGCGTTCCCTTGTGACCTGGCGAATGTGCGAATAACGCGCATAAACCATTCTGGCGGAAGGCATACGTCTTCTGCCGTTTTTTGTCGAAAGGAGTTCTCCCTTGTGAAGCATTTTGTCAAATCACTGCCAGTTCTCTCCATTCTGCTGGCGCTCGCCTGCGATATTCTGCTGCCGGATTCCGCGCAGCATCCTGCCGCAGAACATCCTTATTTTACATGGGCGCTGCTCATCGGACTGGCCGTGTATGTGATTGCCCTGCTGATATCGCTCGGCAACACCAAGGCACGCGATAAGCTGTCGTACAGCGCACTGTTCTATGCAGGAGCGGTTCTGGTGCTGAACATCCTCAACCTGCTGACCGCCAAGTTTGCGATTCTGCCGGTGCTGTACTTTCCCTCGCTCGACCGTGTGTTCGGCGTTCTCGTTGAGGACAGCGCGTTCCTCGCGACCTGCCTTGCATACTCCGCACGCCTGCTGTTCTTCGGCTGGCTCGGCGGTGCGGTTGTCGGCGTGCTGACCGGTATCGCCATCGGCTTCAACAAGACCTTCGCCTACTGGGTACAGCCGCTCGTCCGCGTGCTCGGCCCGATCCCGTCCACCGCATGGATTCCGCTGGTGCTCATCGCTTTCCCGACTGCGGTTTCCGCCAGTGCCTTCCTGATTGCGCTGGCTGTGTGGTTCCCGACTACCGTGCTCACCAGTAGCGGCATCGCTTCCATCCCCAACTCGTACTTTGAGGTCTCCTCGACGCTTGGCGCGGGCAGCTTCTACCGCATTGCCAAGGTCGGCATTCCGGCTGCTATGCCGCATATGTTCCTCGGCCTGTTCAACGGCACCTGCTCGTCGTTCATCACGCTGGTCACCGCCGAAATGCTCGGCGCCAAGTACGGCATCGGCTGGTACATCAACTGGCAGAAGGAAATGATGGCATATGCCAACGTATATGCCGGACTGATCATCATTGCAGTCACCTTCTTCATTCTCATCACGCTGCTGTTCAAGTTCCGCGACCGCGTGCTCGCATGGCAGAAAGGAGTTATCAAATGGTAGGAAGTATTTCGATTTCGGGTGTATCCAAGCATTTTGTCAATCCCACCGGAGAGCGCATTACCGCTCTCGACAATGTTTCGCTCGATATTCCCGCCGGTTCGTTCGTTTCACTGATCGGACCGTCCGGCTGCGGCAAGTCCACGCTGCTGCGTTTGATCTCCGGTCTGATTCCGATGGACGACGGCAGCCTGACGCTGGACGGTACACCTATCAAGGCCCCCGGTGCAGACCGCGGCTTCATGTTTCAGGAGCACACGCTGTTCCCGTGGCTATCGATTTATGATAACATCGCGTTCGGTCTGCGCGCCCGCGGCATCTACAAGCAGGAAAAGGACCGCGTAGACGAATTTATCGAGATGGTCGGCCTCAAGGGCTTCGAGCATTCGTATCCGCACCAGCTTTCCGGCGGCATGTGCCAGCGCGCGTCTCTCGCAAGAGCACTCGTTGGCAAGCCCAAGGTGCTCCTGCTCGATGAGCCGCTCGGTGCACTCGATGCCTTCACCCGCATGAACATGCAGGACGAGATCCTGCGCATCTGGAAGGAAACCGGCATGACCGCCATCATGGTAACGCATGATGTGGATGAGGCCGTGTATCTTTCGGACAAGGTGGTCGTTATGACACCCCGACCGGGACGCATCACCGGCACGCTGGATATCAAGTTGGCCCGCCCAAGAGCACGCAGCTCGGAGGATTTTCTTCACTACCGTGCGGAGATCCTTCGTCAGCTCCATTACGGCGGCACAATCAAAGAGCCCAACTACTATATTTAAGATTCTATTAAAGAACGCACGTTCATTATTATTACTTTTATTATATATTTTCCTTGAAAGGACAGAAAACCATGAAAAAGAACGGTATTTTATTTCGAGTGGCAAGCGGACTCCTCGCAGCTGCACTGACACTCTCGCTTACCGCCTGCGGCGGCTCAAGCAGCAATTCTGACGCTTCCGCGGCAGCAGATTCCGCCGATTCCGGCGCAACCCACCTGCGTCTGATCTACTCTCCTTCTCTCTGTGCCGCACCGATGTACATCGCGATCGAGAACGGCTACTTTGAGGACGAAGGTCTGGACATTGAGCAGGTAACGGTTGACGCGGCACACGTTTCCGAGGCCATCGGCGCGGATCAGGTTGATGTCGGCATGGGCCTGATCGGCAAAATGCTCCAGCCGCTTGAGAACGGCCTGCCCATCAAGTTCACCACCGGCATCCACACCGGCTGCACCAAGCTGCTCGTGCCCGGCGACAGCGATATCAAGAGCATTGCCGACCTCAAGGGCAAGAAGATCGGCGTACCCGGTCTGGCTGACGCGGCAACCGTTGTCTCCAAGCGCTCGCTGAGCGCGGCAGGCATCGGCGTGACCGACCAGAACATGGAGGTTGAATTCTCGGTTTACTCCCGCAACGATCTGGCACAGGCACTGCAGAACGGTGCCGTTGACGCAATCGCACTCGGCGACCCGGCGGCTTCTATTGCAGAGGAGCAGTACGGTCTGACCGCTCTCATCGACACCGCAACCGATCCCGAGTACAAGGACGAGTACTGCTGCGCAGCATTCGTCACCAGCAAGCTGGCTGAGGAGAACCCGAAGGCTGCAGCAGCCTTCACCCGTGCCGTACAGAAGGCATCTCAGTGGGTACAGGAAAACCCGGACGAGACCGCAAAGATCATCACCGAAAAGGAGTATATCTCCGGCGATGTGGACTTCTGCGCACAGATTCTCAAGACCTACAACTACAAGCCTTCGGTTCAGGGCGGCTATGACGCACTCAAGCAGAACGCCGAGGAGCTGACCCAGATTGGCGTGCTCAAGGAAGGCACCGATGCGACCAAGTTCGCAGACAATGCATATATCTTCTTCGATGATGTTCCGGATGCACCGGAGAGCGACGCTTCCACCGATACCGCCACTAAATCCACAAATGCCTCCTCTGCCAGCTTCCAGCCGGCAGCAGCAGCCGAGGCTGAGGACGACTGCTGCAGCAGCAAAATCACCAAGCCCGCACAGGACACAAACGCAAAGGCATAACATTGTTTTTACAGGGAGGAAAGGATTATGTCGGAACTGAAATGCACACACAGCTGCTCAGACTGCAGCAGACTCGGCTGCCGTTCGGCCAGCGAGGAGCAGTACCCGCCGTTCTGCCTGACGACGAACGTAGATAAGGCACTGCTCGAGGAAACACTGGAAATCTACCGCAACGACCCGGAACAGGGTCTGATTGCCCGCACCTCCGCGTGCATTGAAGGCGAGTTTTACGGCCGCCTGACCCGTGTCGAGGAAACCATCGAGTTCATCAAGCGCATGGGTTATAAAAAGATCGGCATCGCGTCCTGCGTCGGTCTGATGCGAGAGGCTTCCATCTTCGCCCGCATTCTCAAGGCAAAGGGCATCGAATATTTCACGGTCGGCTGCAAGGTCGGTGCACAGGACAAGACCGAGATCGGCGTGCCGAACGAGAAAAAGCTCAACGGCGGCTGCGGACACGAGTCCATGTGCAACCCGATCATGCAGGCCAAGACGCTTGCCGCGCACGGCTGCGATTTCAACATCGTGATTGGTCTGTGCGTCGGACATGATACCCTGTTTCTGCGCCACAGCAAGGTTCCGACAACGGTTATGATCGTCAAGGACCGGGTACTGCAGCACAATCCGGTGGCGGCACTGTACGGCGTACAGTCCATGTATTCGCGGTTTAAGGATTTGGGATTGTAAATTCAGCAAACCGGCTGCAATCCGACACCGTCCGAACTGCATCCCTGCGTTTTTACCCTTTGGGCTTCATCATCATCTCTCTTTCGCCGTTTTGAATGATTGCAAAAATCCTCCTGCCTTCTTTCTGAAGACAGGAGGATTTTTCAGCTTAATCCGCAGCATCGGGCATAGCCGAGGCGGCTCATCTGTTTTTCTCTTTGCCGAGCGTTGAATACAGCACACCGAACACGATAAGCACCGCACCGGCAATAAAGCCGACCGTCATATGCTCGTTCAGCAGCAGGACACCGAGCACCATCGAGGTGAGCGGCTGAATCGGGTAAAACAGAGAACAGGTGCTCGCCTCTGCACGGGAGAGACAGTAATTCCACAGCGAATGCGGAATGGTCGTGCAGAAAATCGCCACATAAAACAGCCCAAGGATGTACTTCGCGTGCAGGAAGTCCATCTCCGGGTGGGTGATGATCTCGCGGAGCATCAGCGGCAGCGTACCGATAGCAGCAACATAAATACCACAGGTCGTGACGGTCAGCGCGTCATACTTCTGCGTGAACGAGCGCATGAACACGCTCAGCGCGCTCCACGTCAGCACCGAACCGAGCGAAAGCGCTATGCCGAGAATATGACCGCCGCCGGCGTCTCCCCCGACGATGCAGACCGCACCGGCAACTGCGCTGACAATGCAGACGACCTTCTTCATCGTCATGCGCTCATGCAGCAGCACCGCAAAGAAACAGATAGCGATCGGGTTCATGCAGTTAATGAGCGATGCCAGCGATGCGCCCGCCAGCTTGGTGCCGTACTGCTGCAGACCGATCGACAGCACATAGCCGCACAGTTTGTCAGCTCCTCTTTTGTGCATTCTGAGTTAATTGCAGCACTATTTCAGCGAGTTGAACATAGAACGATATAATTTTTTAGTGATGCTGCATTATGCTACTCCCACTACGTTCTCCACACTTCACTCTGTATATACGATAAAAAAAGAGGACCCCAAGGTCCTCTTTCTCGCGCTTTAGTAAACGTACTCGAACTCGAACTCTCCGATCACGACCGGAGCGCCCTCCTCGATACCCATTTCCTCCAGCTTGGCGTAAATGCCTGCAGACTGGAGCATACGATCCATATACTGGCGGGATTCATAGTCGTCGATATTGACCGAGCCCATAATCTTGTCCACCCATGCACCGGTGACAACGTATGCGTCGCCGTCGCGCTCGATGGTCCAGTCGTTCTCGGTTGCGGCCTTCTCCTCGACCTCGACGAACTCCGGCTCGTAGATGAATACCGGTGGGAGCTGCTGCAGCTCGTGCCACGTCAGATTCATCAGCTCCTTGACGCCCTGGTTGGTCGCCGCGGACAGCTCCGCAAACAGGAAGCCGCGCTCCTCTGCGTACTTGCGGATCTTCTCGACCGGCTCACGATCATCGCCCAGCAGGTCGGTCTTGTTGGCAACAATAATCTGCGGACGCGCTGCCAGAAACTCGCTGTAACCGGCAAGCTCTGCGTTGATCTTCTCAATGTCGTCGATCGGGTCGCGGCCCTCACTGCCTGCCGCGTCAACCAGATGCAGCAGCAGTCGGCAGCGATCAATGTGGCGCAGGAAGTCGTGGCCCAGACCGGCACCCTCGCTCGCGCCCTCGATAATGCCCGGAATGTCGGCCATGACGAAGTTCTGCTCCTCACCGACCGAAACCACACCGAGGTTGGGCACCAGAGTCGTGAAGTGGTAGTTTGCAATCTTCGGGCGCGCCGCC
>PPYF01671838.1_pt1 | contig 36395 bp, 27 predicted proteins | sample 1559871 | NCBI WGS metagenome assembly PPYF01 (sample SAMN08240021, study PRJNA423297) | Human gut metagenome, whole genome shotgun sequencing project.
AATATGTATAAATGATTAGTTTTTCAGTGCTTTTTTATTTTTCTTCACTTTCCAATTCTTTTATCTCTTTATTGAGGAATACGGATAGGATGGTTCTTAAAACAACAATACCTCCCAATAGGGCCAATTCATTCAAAGTGGGCTCCAATACTGTTTTCAAAATATCCGAAGCTATCAGAAATTCTAAGCCAAGAAGCAGATAAGTTCCGAATGTAGCTCTTAATTTTCGTATATTGGTAATGGAATACCCTCCGGTAAAACGTCGTATTTCATTCTTCAAAAAAGAGATGATACCTATCAACGCTCCGTATGTGACAATCAAAAGGCTTGTCACACTTATAACAGCTGCTAATAAATCCAAGAAATGAGTAAGCATATTTATTTGTCTTTATGAATAGAACAAATAAATAAGCGATATGTTCTTACATCATGATAACTCTATCTTGACAATTCCTCCATAAGGAGTGAGTGCGCCAAACGCCTCTTCGGGTTTAATGATACCTGCATAAATCTGTGCGTTCAGTAAAATGCCGCCATGAGCAAAGATCGCGACTTGTTCATACGGTTTTTGGCGAAGTTCGTCTAGAAAATCGGCAACACGCCGGTATTGATCTTCAAAGGACTCTCCATTGGTCGCTTTTACATGCAGATAATCTGCATACCATCTTTCCAGATTAGCGTCGGCAATTTCATCGAACCGATGCATTTCCCAATCTCCGAAATTTAGTTCCTTTAGGCGGTCGTCCCGTTCTGCATCCGGGTAGCCGCAAAAGGTAGCCAGGCGTACACAACGGGTTAACGGGCTGGTATAAACCTTATCAAAAGATAAGCCTTGTAAATGGGCTGCCGTTTGAGTTGCCTCCATTTCAAAAGTCGGCTTTAAGGGTACATCCGTCTGTCCGTAACAAACGCCTTGCGGAACATCAACAGCAGTATGACGCATGAAGTATATTACCATAGATTTGTATAGATTAAGTTTATAGTCAGATAAAAAGAAAACTCACATAATAGGAAAGTCGCTCCGCAACAATCACCGGTATATCCTTGCAGGCGTCTGCGCATGAGTGACATTAAAAGGATGAACATCATAGCAGGAGCGATGGCTGCCCACCAGTATCCTTTATCCAGTAATAAAAGCATAGGTAGGGCTCCGGCCATAAAAGCGGATAATAAAACACCTGGGCTCATACGGTCATATATGACTTTTGCTTTCGATTCTTCTTCTTTACGGGCGTATGGAAGCGTGTTGATGATTTGTGCGGCACAAAACTTGCTCCAGGCATCTCCGCTTAATATGGCCGCACATGCCAAGGGTACAGAAAGTGTGGTGAGTATATTCCACATCAATCCATAATAGAATAATAATCCGAGCACTCCGTATGTGCCGATATGTGAATCCTTCATGATGGACAGAATCTTGTCACGTGATGTACCGCCCCCGAAGCCATCGCAGAAGTCTGCCAATCCATCTTCGTGTAAAGCACCTGTTACTAATAACCGGGCAGCCAACGCCATGAGCACAGCTATTTGTACAGGCAGAAATTCTGCTGTGATCCATAGAGTGCCTGCCATGATACCTCCTGTCAGCCATCCAACAAAGGGCCAGTAGTCCACTACTCGTTTAAAGTAAACAGGTGGTACGTCAGCTATTTTCCAAAACGGAAGGCGTGTGAAAAAAATGAGGGAGGCAAGCAGTTTCATGGTTAAAAATATTTAGTGATGGAGGCATGGGCGAAATTGTCCATCTCATTCATCATGTTTACAGAGGAAACAACGATGGGATAAGCGCATATCGCTCCTGTTCCTTCTCCCAAGCGCAGACCTAAATTTAATAAAGGGCGTACTTTCATGGCGTCCAATACTAGTTTATGACCGGTTTCATCTCCCTGATGTCCGAATATGGCATACGACAAAACTTCCGGATGAAGTTTTGAGGCGGCCAGTATGCAGTTGGTCATGATGAAGCCGTCTACCAGAATAATCATTCTTAATTCTGCCGCCCGGAGCATGCCGCCTATTGCCATAACCATTTCATATCCTCCGAACCAGGCGATGATATCTTTTGCAGAACCGTCACCGGCATAATGGTCAACCGATTGTTTCAATACATTGTATTTATGGCGGATGCCTTCTGAATCCAGTCCGCTTCCCGCACCTACACATTGCTCTAATGAAATACCTGTCAGCAAATGCATCCAGACAGAGGAAGGGGAGGTGTTGCCAATACCCATTTCGCCAAAACTGACCACATTGCAGCCGTCAGCATGAATCATATCCGTTATCTTTGCTCCACGTTCCAGGCATAATTCCATTTCTTCCATACTCATTGCAGGACCTTTTAGAAAACTGTGCGTGCCACGTCCTACGCTACAGTTGATAATGCCTTTCTCGTAAGGAAGATCGTAATCGACTCCTGAGTCTACTAATACAAGCTTAAAACCATGTTGGCGGCATAAAAAATTAACTCCGGCACCTCCATGTAAAAAATTACTTAGTTGTTGCCAAGTGATTTCTTTGGGAGACTTGCTTACCCCTTCTTCTACTATACCATGATCGGCTGCAAAAAGTACGTTGTGCGGATGGCTTAATGTAGGGGAGAGGGTTTGTTGGATTAATCCGATTTGCAATGCAAGGTCTTCCAGAACGCCCAATGAACCTTTGGGCTTTGTCAAATTGTTGATTTTGTCTATCAATGCCTCCCGAAGACCTTCATCGGGATACTCAATATGAAAGTTTTTCATTGTATTTATTATTTTATAGGAACAGGAATTCCCGATACCATCAAATATACTTGGTCTGCTTTTGAAGCTATATATTGATTCATCCAGCCCTGTAAATCTGTAAAGCGGCGTTGGATGGCGTTTTCGGATACTGCTCCGGAACCTATTTCATTGGTTACGAAAATAAAAGTGGCATCTTGCCGGATAAAATTATCAAACTCCTGTTTGACAGCCTGCAATGCAGCCTCTACATCCGCATCCAAATCAAAGAAAAAGTTGGTACACCATAAGGTGACACAGTCAATCAATACTACATTATCCTTTACTTGATGGCGGCTCAGTTCTTTTTCTTCTTCTATATTCGTCCATTCCGGTCCGCGCCTTTCTTGATGTTTGATAACGCGTTGGCGGAATTCTTCATCCCAAATACGGGAAGTAGCTATATAAACGGGAGTGGGTGATAAGCTTAATGCCAATTTCTCCGCGTATGAACTTTTTCCCGAACGTTGGCCTCCTGTGATTAAGATAATACGTCTCATTGTCTTACTTCTCGGTGGCACGCAGAATCAACGTAGTCGCACCTAATGTGATGATAGCGCCTTCCTCGATCCGTATCCGGTCCTTGTTCCCCAAAATCTCGTTCATCAGAAATGTTCCTGTAATGCTGTCATTATCACGCAGGGTATAAATGACTTCCCCTTGTTTGTTGCGTTTCACATTAATGATACAATGCCTTCTGTCCATGCTCGGATCTGATGTTTCGATGGGAATGTCCACTTCAGTGCCTTTGCTTCTGCGTCCTATCAGGTTGTCACCTTCCATCAGGGGTAATACTTGTTTGTATCCGAATACATTTTCTACTACCACGATACTTCCAAAATCCTCTTTATTGGCTTGTTCGTCCAATATTTCTTCTTTACGGGTTGCTTTCAGTTTGGATTTTCCGATACGGATACTGAATTGTTTTTTACAATGGTCGCATACAAAGACCAACGACTGGCCTTCTGTATATTTGGTTTCATCAAAAGTTATATAGTTGTCACATTTGGGACACAAAACTCTTTTCATAAAAAATAATCTTGTTTATTTGGAACTCAATATCCATGCATTCTTGAATGCATCATTTTGTTTCAGTTCATTTAATTTTTTATAAGCAGCGGCTTTATCTGCAAAGTTGCACAAAGACAGGCGATAACGTCCGTTACCTTCTATGATTGTTACATCCTTGTATCCTTTTTGCTTGTACTCATTAAGTACTTGCTGTGCGTCATTGGCTGTCGGTAAACTGGATACGATGATATAATACTTATTTTTTTTACTGCTCGAAGGTGTTGCTGTTTCTTTCTTCTCAAGGGCAGGTTTACTTACAGTAACAGGCTTGGCAACTGGCTGTTCTGTGCTGTTCAATTTTGCTGCAACAGTATTCTTGGGCACTGCTTCTTGTGCTTTTCCTACCTTTTCTACTTTTACAGTTACAGGTTTCAACGTGTTTTGATTATTTTTGATATTCGTCTTCTTGGGTTGCTGCGGTCTGGAAGGAACGGTTACCAAGGTCGTTGCCAAAGATTGGGAACGAATGGCGTCAAACAGACCATCCGTACCTAAAGAAGCATAATTACCTTTGTCCACATATGTGTTCTCTACCGGAACAGACAAGAAGAAAAATAAGACTACAGCTATAGCCACAGCTACTGCATTTCCTATCCACTGACGTTTGAAACGTACAGTTCTCTTCCTTTTTTCTTGTCGGGGAAGTAATTCTCTGGTTGCTGCAGATGTTGTTGAAGTAAGATATTCTAATCTGTTGATGGAAAACGAACTAAGCCCGTATAGGGTAGGTGATAATGCACCGTCCTCATTGGGATGGAACTCGTATGTGCTATGAATATTATAATGTAAGACCCCTATGCCATGCATTTCTGCACATCCATTTTGGTATAGTTGTTCTTTCAATCCGGCTACCTCTTCTTCTATCATGCGTGTGGCATCAGGAAAATCGGTGTGATGGGCTTGCATATACGATTGAACTAATAAACCATCGTTTATAGTCAATTGGGGATTGAAACCAATAGTACGTACAGGGGGAAGATAAAGATTTTCTTCCTTGATATACCGTGCCGGTTGATAGTGCGCTATAAAACCGCCAAAGTCTGGAATAATCACACAGTCATTTTCCAGTAACAGAATTTCTATATGTCTAGCCAATTCAATCATATCGCAAAATTAGCATTTTTATTCCGTTTCAGCGCAACTTTTATGGAAGAAAATAACAACTCACTCATAATTTATTGTAATTTTGCAGCGAAAAAGTTAGACTAACGAATTAAATAAAATGAATATAGCGATTGTAGGAACCGGGTATGTAGGACTTGTTACCGGAACATGTTTTGCCGAAACTGGCGTAGACGTAACTTGTGTAGATGTAAATGCGGATAAGATTGCTAATCTGCAACAGGGTATTATTCCTATTTATGAACCGGGATTGGAAGATATGGTCTTGCGTAATGTAAAGGCTGGACGTCTTCATTTCACCACCTCTTTAGAGAGTTGTCTGGACAATGTGGATATTGTGTTCAGTGCTGTGGGCACTCCTCCCGATGAAGACGGAAGTGCCGATTTGCGTTATGTGCTTGAAGTTGCCAAGACGATTGGTGCTAATATGAAGAAATACACCTTGGTCGTGACCAAGAGTACGGTGCCCGTGGGTACGGCCCGGAAAGTAAAAGCGGCTATCCGGGAGGAATTGGAGAAAAGAGGGGAGTCGATAGATTTCGATGTGGCTTCTAATCCGGAATTCTTGAAAGAAGGTAATGCTATCGATGACTTTATGAGTCCGGACCGTGTGGTAGTGGGCGTAGAGTCGGAAAGGGCTAAAAAACTGATGACCAAGCTTTATAAACCTTTCATGCTGGTTAACTTCCGCGTTATCTTCATGGATATTCCTTCTGCCGAGATGACCAAGTATGCGGCAAACTCCATGTTGGCCACCCGTATCAGCTTTATGAACGATATTGCCAACTTGTGCGAACTGGTGGGAGCTGATGTAAATATGGTACGTGACGGAATAGGTTCCGACAGTCGTATCGGGCGTAAGTTCTTGTATCCGGGATGCGGTTATGGTGGATCTTGTTTCCCGAAAGATGTGAAGGCGTTGATTAAGACTGCCGAGCAGAATGGTTATTCCATGCAGGTGTTGAAAGCGGTGGAAGATGTGAACGAGAATCAGAAAGGCATTTTGTTCGAGAAACTGGTAAAAGTATTCAATGGAGATTTGAAAGGCAAAACAGTGGCTTTGTGGGGACTTGCATTCAAGCCCGGTACGGACGATATGCGTGAGGCTCCGGCTTTGGTACTTATTGAGAAATTGAAACAGTCGGGTTGCAATGTCCGCGCATACGATCCTGCTGCTATGGATGAGTCCCGCCGCCGGATAGGAGAGTCGGTTTATTATGCGCACGATATGTATGATGCGGCTCTTGATGCGGATGCGTTGATTCTGGTAACCGAGTGGAAAGAGTTCCGTCTTCCTACCTGGGGAGTAATCAAGAAGGCGATGAAGCAGCCTGTAGTGCTTGACGGACGAAATATTTATGATGGTGACGAACTACAGGAAATGGGGTTTGTTTATCATTGCATCGGTCGATAAATAAAAAAATAGAGAGAATAACCATGTACAAACGTTTTTCGATAATAATGTTGGCTGTTGCGCTGTCTTCTTGTGGAACTCCGCAACAAAAAGCATCCGCTCTGGAAGAAAACAAGGAGGCAAAATCTTTGTTGGAAGGTATATGGTTGGACGATAATACGGAAACGGCATTACTGAGGGTGAAAGGCGATACCCTGTTTTATGCAGATGCCGCTACGGCTCCCGTTGCTTTTAAAATTATAGGCGATTCGTTGATTACGTATGGTGCACGGACTAATGGTTATAAGATTGAGAAGCAGGGGGAGCATATTTTTTGGTTTCATTCGGCTGTGGGAGATGTGATACGCCTGCATAAGTCTGATGGGGGTGGTTCCGGATGATTTCTTGCAATGGGCTATATTGTCGGATATGGATTTTATGGGGGTCGATTCGAAAGGGTATCATTATCAGGCCACGGTGTGCATACCTGACGGCGCGTCTTGTTATATGGTCAATATCACTGCCGGCAAGGATGGAGGACTTGCATTCGAGTTGGTAAGGTAGTCGTGGTGGCTATGTCATTTTTTTTATTTCGCGATTACTATTTGGTCGCTATCATGCTCTATAGAGAATACCCTGAAAAATCCTTCAAAAGCTTCAGCCTGCTCGCAAATGCCCTGCCCATCGGTATTCCGGCTGAAGGATTGGGCTTGGGAATTCTTCAGCCGGAGATTGGAATCCTTCAGCCGGATTGGTATTCTTCCGATTCTTGGGGAATTGGTTTTCCTGAAGGATATTTTTCGGCTGAAACATTTCACAATGCATATCCTTCAGCCGGAATGCCGATGGGCAGGGCGTTTGTGAAATGGTTGAAAGATCTGAAGGAAAAATAAGGCGTTTCGGCATGTAGATGCCGTTATGGAAAAAACAACAGGTCAAATTTTAAAAAGCTCTTGTTCTTTCAATGAAAACGTCCTGTTCTTTTTTTTAAAGACCTTGTTCTTTTCTGAAAAGAACAGGACGTTTGAGAGGTTAGTAACGTACATGCCGGAAGGTTAGTAACGTGTCACCCCATACGTTACTAATGTGTGGGGTGTAAGGTTAGTAATGTTACAGGTGAAAGATTATATATCCTACAAGCAATACATATAATGGATGTTTGTGATTGCCTCGCATCTATTTTGCAGATGAGCCATGAAGTGACCCTCTCCATAAAATAAAATTGGAGGAAAACAAGTCCGTCTTCCTCCAATGGTTTTTAGATGTCATCTCTTCCGTCTATTCTTTTGGGGTGTTTCTTCTATTATTGGCATTGGGCTTGCCCGTACCGTTCTTTTTCCCCTTATAATTGCCTTGTTTTCTGGAGCCGCCACCTTTGTGATTGCTACGACCGGCGCCACTTCGCGGGTTGTATTCGGGCGCTTCTCCCAATTCCTCGGGAACCGGGATTTTATAGATGTTCCTACCCAGGAAATTTTCAATAGCTTTGAATTGGGGCTGCTCTTTCTCACTGACAAAAGTAATGGCGCAACCATCATGGTTGGCACGAGCTGTACGGCCGATGCGGTGTACATAATCCTCGCTGTCATGTGGAACATCGTAGTTGATTACCAAACGAATATCGTCAATGTCTATTCCTCGCGAAACAATATCGGTAGCAATCAGAATATTGATTCTGCCACTTTTAAATTCACGCATAATCTGTTCCCGTTGGGACTGCTCCAAGTCTGAGTGCATTTCACCTACGTTCAGTTTCATCCGCTTGAATGCTTGTGTCACCTCCTTTACTTTCAATTTGGAAGAGGCAAAGATAATGACACGTTCGGGTGTTTGATCCTGGAAAAGGGATTGAATAATTCCCAATTTCTGGCGTTCATAACAGATATAAGCCGTTTGGATAATCTTTTCCGCAGGTTTTGAAACCGCTAATTTTATTTCTACCGGATTGTTTAAGATCGTTTTTGCCAATTGTTGTATTTTAGCCGGCATAGTGGCCGAGAACATGATGGTCTGACGTTCTTTCGGCAGATATTTCACTATTTGCATAATGTCATCCGAGAATCCCATATCCAGCATACGGTCCGCTTCATCAAGAATAAAGAAAGAAACTTTAGACAAGTCTACGTAACCTAGGCTGAGATGACTTATCAGACGTCCCGGAGTAGCAATGACTACATCGGCCCCCAAAGTTAAACCTTTCTTTTCTTGCTCGAAGCGCACACCATCGTTTCCTCCGTAAACAGCCACGCTGGATGCCGGTAGAAAATAAGAGAAACCTTCCATTTGCTGGTCTATCTGTTGCGCTAATTCGCGTGTGGGTGACATGATCACACAATTGATGGCATCTTCCGGATATCCGCCTTTGCTTAATTGATTAAGAACGGGCAAAAGGTATGCGGCAGTCTTGCCGGTTCCGGTCTGTGCCACTCCGATCAAATCTTTTCCTTCAAGAATGACCGGTATGGTATGTTCTTGTACAGGAGTGCATTCTTCAAATCTCATGGCATCTAATGCCTGAAGCACCCCTTCTTCTAAATTTAGTTCTGAAAATTTCATATATATAGTTACTTCTTTCTTTAGAGTTTGCCGCGTTCTTCCAGGTAAGAGTCCTTGAAGCCCAGGAAATAGAGGACGCCGTCCAATCCGATCGTATTAATGGACTGTTGTGCGTTAGCCACTACTTTGGGTTTTGCATGGAATGCTATACCCAGACCGGCTTCGGACAACATGGGCAAGTCATTCGCTCCGTCTCCTACAGCAATAGTTTGTGCTATGTCCACACGTTCTACTTGAGCGATCAGTTTCAGCAGTTCGGCTTTACGTTTTCCGTCAACTACATCTCCCAGATATCTTCCGGTTAATTTGCCATTTACTATTTCCAGTTCATTGGCATATACGTAATCTATGCCGAATTTATCTTTCAGATAATTGCCGAAATAGGTGAATCCACCGGATAGGATGGCTATTTTGTAACCATATCTTTTCAACACGAACATCAGACGTTCCACACCTTCGGTGATGGGAAGGTTTTCTGCGATTTCTTTCATTACGCTTTCATCCAGTCCTTTCAGCAAAGCCACCCGTTCTGTGAAGCTTTCTATGAAATCAATTTCTCCACGCATGGCGCGTTCTGTGATTTCTCGTACTTGGTCACCCACACCGGCGCGTTCGGCTAATTCATCTATACACTCTGTCTGTATCAATGTGGAATCCATATCGAAACAAATCAAGCGTCGCATACGCCGGTACATATTGTCCAGCTGGAAAGAAAAGTCCATTTCCAGGTCACTGCTCAGTTTCATTAACGCCTGTTGCATCTCTTCCCTTTGGCGGGGGGTGCCACGGACGGAGAATTCGATACAAGCCCGTACATTCGCTTTCCGTTCATCCAATGGAATACGCCCTGTAAGACGTTTGATAGCATCAATATTCAAACCTTGTTCCGCTAATATTCCTGTGACTGCCGCGATTTGTTTGGCTGTCAGCTTGCGTCCCAGTAAAGTCAGGATGTACCGGTTCTTGCCTTGCATGTTTACCCATTCCTCATATTCTTCCACAGTAACGGGATAGAAACGGATATTGATGCCTAATGCGGAAGCTTTAAATAGCAACTCTTTCATGATATTCCCTGAATCTTTTTCCTGGCTTTTGAATAAAATGCCTAATGACAGGGTGCTATGAATATCGGCCTGGCCAATATCCAAAATGGTAACATCATATTTTGACAAAATTTCCGTAATGGAAGCGGTTAATCCCGGCCGGTCAAGACCGGTAATTCTGATTAAAATAAGTTCAGTATTATTATTCATACTTTGTGGTTGCTATTTACAGATTGCAAAAGTACGTAAATAAATCCTTATCAGCTATATTTTCTGCATTCTTTTTTCTCGATGAAAAGGACGATTTTATGCTATATAACATATTTTTTGAGAAAAAATCTTGGAGTTAATTTCAAAACTCCTTACCTTTGCCGCAGATTTCCAATTTAAATGGTATTGATTATCAGTACTAAAGATAATGTTCCGGGTGGAAATCACTGTTTAAGGGCAGTCTCGGATAGTATTAACTAAGATCGAATTACATGATTAAAAATGTAAAGTGGATTTTTGTTGTATTAATTATTAGTTCCTTGATTTCATTCTCTTTTGTAGGGAAAAACACGCCGACAGAAGGCTTGACCATAGGAGACAAGGCTCCTACATTTACTATCTGTGGCGAAAAGCAGTTGATTGACTTGAAGGATTTAAGAGGTAAATATGTACTGCTAAGTTTTTGGGCCAGCTATGATGCTTTGTCAAGGATGCAGAATGCTACTTTGAATCATGCCGTCGCGCAGGCCGACAATGTAGAAATGGTTTCCGTTTCATTTGATGAATACAAGTCGATATTTAACGAGACCATTAAAAAAGACCAGATTTCAACTTCTAATTGTTTTGTGGAATTGGCTGGTGTTTCATCGGATCTATATCAGACTTATCGCTTGAAAAGAGGCTTTAAGAACTTTTTGTTAGATGAAAATGGTGTTATCGTTGCCAAGGATGTCACCGTATCCGAACTCTCTTCTTATTTGAATTGAGAGAACATTTCCGAAAGGAAGAAAAATACAACAAAAATAATTACCGTGGATTCTCAATGGAATCTGCGGTTTTTTTTGCTATATGGTATTTTATTGACTTACATCATTTACCATTCACGATCAAATGCCTACCTTTACAGCGGATAAATAAAAAGATTATGAAACAGATTAAGAATATTGTGTTTGATTTCGGCGGGGTTGTCATTGGCCTTGATCGTGAACAGGCTGTAAAGGCATTTGAGCGGATAGGAGTGAGGGAAGCGGACAGTTTATTAGGGAAATACCACCAGCAGGGGATTTTTCAGGAAGTAGAAAATGGAAACATAGACGCTGAGACTTTTCGCTGTGAGTTGAGTAAAATCTGCGGGAAAGAATTGACTTATCAAGACGTGGAAAATGGGTGGAAAGGATTTGTTACGGACGTGCCGCAATATAAATTGGATTACCTGAATGAACTTCGTAAGAAGTACAAGGTATATATATTGAGCAACACCAATCCTTATGTGATGGGATGGGCGAGGAGCAATGCATTTACTTCTGCGGGAAAGCCATTGGACGCTTATGTTGACAAGATTTATACTTCCTACGAAGCCGGTTCCACCAAGCCGGATCCTGGCATCTTTAACTATATGATCAAAGATAGTAAACTGAATCCGGCTGAAACAATATTTGTAGATGACGGTGCGGCCAATATTGTTATTGGTAAAGAACTGGGCTTTATTACGATGCAACCGGAGAACGGCGAGGATTGGCGTCAAAAACTAGAAAAGCTCCTATGATTATTTAGGAGCTTTTCTGTATAAATAGATAGCAATAAATGTGTAAAGTATATTAGGAATCCATACCGCTATAATAGGAGGGGTGTTTCCGTTGACAGCAAAGGTTGCTGACACTGTTTGGAACAAAATGTATGAAAAACTAAGTGCTAACCCTACTCCTAAATGCAGTCCCATTCCTCCTTTCATTTTTCTGGATGATAAGGAAACACCAATGGTTGTCAAGATAAAAGCGGCAAAAGACATGGCTATACGTTGGTAATATTCAATTTCAAATTCCTTTATGTTGGCGAACCCACGTCTTTTCTGCTTGTCTATATATTCTTTCAGTTCAGGGCTTGTCATGGTTTGTTGCTGCCCTTTCATAATCAGAAAATCTTGAGGCTCCATTTTAATGATCGTATCCAAACGGTCACCCCGAGTGATTTTCTCACGCATACCTTCCATCTCACGTATCATATAGTTCTTGATTGTCCATTTGTGTACAGATGCTGTATCATAAGTGACACTTCGGGCAGTAAGGTGGGCAACCAGTTTCTTGTCATCAAACTTGTCTAAAGAGAAACGGTATCCCGTTTTATTATAATTTTCATAACGTTCTATGTAGGCAATGACCCCGCTGTCTACTTCCAGTTGCACATTCCGCACATATTCATTGGAGAAGTAGGGGATGAAGTTCATGTAATAATCAAATACAATCGCTTTCAGCGGAGCTTTGTTATTGATGAACCTGTCTATATTTTCGTTCACATCAAATACTACTGCAATGGAGATAATCAATGCAATAGCGAAAAAGTAGGTTCCCAGAAACTTCTTAATGATATATATGTCCAGTCTTTTCACCCATTTATCCAGTTTCAGCCAACTGATATTCGGCTTCCACCATTTTTTATCCTTTGGGGATGAATCTGTGTTTGTCTTGAACCAATTCTTCATTTCTAGTAATTTATAATCTTGTAGATAAGCGTTTTACCATCATTGGTTTCCACGTAGAGAAATCTCCTGCAATGATGTGTTTACGGGCCTCGCCTGCTAGCCACAGATAGAATGCCAGGTTGTGGATAGAAGCGATTTGCATGGCCAGCAGTTCTTGTGCGTGGAACAGATGGCGCAAGTAAGCACGGCTGTACATGGTATCTACATACGATGCTCCTTCGGCCTCGATAGGAGAATAATCATCCTCCCATTTCTTGTTGCGCATGTTCATTATGCCGTTTTTAGTGAACAACATTCCATTGCGTCCGTTCCGGGTCGGCATTACACAATCAAACATATCTACACCGCGTTCTATACCCTCCAGTATATTTACCGGTGTACCGACTCCCATCAGATAGCGGGGCTTGTCTTTGGGTAAGATTTCATTGACAACCTCTATCATTTCGTACATTTTCTCGGTTGGCTCACCTACGGCCAGGCCACCGATGGCATTTCCGTCAGCTCCCTTGGAGGCAATATATTCCGCTGATTGTTTGCGTAAGTCGGGATAGACACAGCCTTGTACTATGGGAAATAATGACTGTTGATAACCATATTTGGGATCGGTTTCGTTGAAATGCTTTATGCAACGGTCCAGCCAACGATGGGTAAGCTGCATTGATTTTTTTGCGTATTCATAATCTGCGGTTCCCGGAGTACATTCGTCAAAAGCCATCATGATATCTGCACCGATAGTCCGTTCTATGTCCATCACCCGTTCAGGAGTGAACAGGTGTTTCGAACCGTCTATATGTGAGCGAAATTCCACACCTTCTTCTCTCATTTTGCGGATACCTGATAAAGAGAATACCTGAAAACCACCACTATCAGTCAGCATAGGACGGTCAAAGCCGTTGAATTTATGCAGACCTCCGGCACGTTCTATTATATCCAGTCCCGGTCGTAAATACAGGTGGTAAGTGTTGCCCAGGATTATCTGTGCTTTAATGTCCTCTTTCAACTCATGTAAATGCACGCCCTTCACCGTTCCCAATGTGCCTACAGGCATAAAGATGGGGGTTTCTATTTGCCCGTGGTCAGTTGTTATCAATCCGGCACGGGCATTCGATTTGGGGTCTGTATATTGTAAGTCAAAAGTCATATTTATTTCTTTTCTTCTGTTTTTTGATTGGTAATATTAAAATCAATGGCATCGTTTACTTTTTCATTGGTGAGAGCCAAAGCCAATACTTCCTTAATATCCGTGACATAATGGAATGTCAGTCCTTCCAGATACATCGGCTGAATTTCTTCAATGTTCTTGCGGTTTTCCTCACATAAAATGATGTCTTTGATTCCGGCGCGTTTAGCGGCTAGGATCTTTTCTTTGATACCGCCTACGGGCAGGACTTTTCCACGTAATGTAATCTCGCCTGTCATTGCCAGATTTGCTTTCACTTTACGCTGGGTGAGGGCGGATGCCAATGAAGTCACCATGGTGATACCGGCTGACGGACCATCTTTAGGGATGGCTCCTTCAGGTACATGGATGTGGATATTCCAATTGTCAAAGATATCTTCCTGTAAATTCAGCAGTTTGGTATGTGCCTTGAGATATTCCAAAGCCAGCATGGCCGACTCTTTCATTACGTCACCCAAGTTCCCGGTCAATGTCAGTTTACCGCCTTTTCCTTTGCTTAAACTGGTTTCTACAAACAAAATTTCACCTCCGACAGCTGTCCACGCCAGCCCTGTGACAACACCGGCGTATTCATTTCCTTGGTATTTGTCGCGGCTATATTCTGGCGTGCCCAGGTATTTGCGTACATCGGCAGGTTTTATTTCATGCATCACTTCATAGCCGTCACGTGCAAATTCCAACGCTATTTTACGCATTACCTTGTTTATCTTCTTCTCAAGTTCGCGCACCCCGCTTTCACGAGTATAATTTTCTACAATACATTCCAAGGCAGCTTTAGAGAACTTCACATATTCTTTTTTAATGCCGTTGGCTTCCAGTTCTTTGGGAACAAGATGCCGGCGGGCTATTTCTACTTTTTCTTCTGTGATATATCCGCTGACCTCTATCAACTCCATACGGTCCAGCAGAGCAGGAGGGATGGTGCTCAAATTGTTTGCCGTAGCGATGAACATTACTTTAGACAAGTCGTAATCTACATCCAAATAGTTATCGTGGAAAGTGTTGTTCTGTTCGGGATCAAGCACTTCCAGCATAGCGGAACTGGGATCTCCGCGGTGGTCACTGCCCAGTTTGTCTATTTCGTCCAAAATGATAACCGGATTAGAGGACTCGGCTTTTATCAAACTTTTGATGATACGGCCCGGCATGGCACCGATATAAGTTTTACGATGGCCACGGATCTCGGCTTCGTCATGCACACCACCCAATGACATACGTACATATTTACGTTTCAATGATGCCGCTATGGAACGCCCTAAAGAAGTTTTACCGACTCCCGGAGGACCATAAAGGCAGATGATGGGTGATTTCATATCACCTTTTAGTTTCAGCACTGCTAAATGTTCAAGGATACGCTCCTTTACTTTCTCTAGTCCGTAGTGGTCTTTGTTCAATGTCTTTTCGGCATTACTTATATTCAGGTTGTCAGTGGTAAAGACATTCCAAGGTAATCCTAACAGGGTTTGCAAATAGGTAAGTTGCACATTGAAATCCGGTGATTGGGAATTTGTCCTTTCCAATTTGGAAACTTCTTTTTCAAAGAGTTCTGCCATTTCCGGACTCCATTTCTTGGTTTTTCCTTTTTGGCGGAGTTCATCTATTTCATCTTCCTGTCCGGCACCCAGTTCATCCTGTATGTTTTTAATTTGTTGCTGCAAGAAATATTCGCGTTGCTGACGGTCAATATCTTCGCGTGTACGCATTTGAATGCTTTGTTTGATATCAGCCAATTGTACTTCACGATTTAAGATCTTGACCAGCATATACAGGCGGCTTTGCAAATCGCCAGCTTTTAGCAATTTTATCTTTTCTTCTACCGGAATAGGGAAGTTTGCACAAATGAAATTTACCAAAATTTCCGGATTGTCCAAGTTCTTGATTGCAAAAACCGTATCCGGACTCATCTTCTCGGAAGCCTCTATGAACTTACTCGTCAAATCCTTGCAGGTGTCAATCAATGCTTTGAATTCGTCCGTTTCCAGTTGGTCATTTGCCTCCGGAATAGGAGTCACCATCCCTTTCAAATATGGAGACGTTTTGGTGATACTGTCCAAATGTACTTTGGGCCCGTTTGACTGCATAATTACTGTGGTATTTCCACCTGGCATTTCGAATACACGGAGAATCTTCCCGATAACTCCTACATGGTACACATCATTAAAACCGGGATCGTCCATATCTCCCTGTATCTGACAAACTACCGCTATGGGAAGTTTTTTCTTGTATGCAGCATTTATCAATTTCAATGTGCTGGGGCGTCCAATGGTCACAGGCATTACTACAGATGGAAACATTACCATGTTGCGTAAAGGCATAACAGGTATTTCTTTATTAAATTCCATAGCAGTTACTTCATCCGGATCCGTTTGGATTTCAGCTAACATAGAGATGTCATCGTTATCAGTATTCAACAAAATATCCTCTTTCTTATTCCTCTTCATAATTTATTCCTCTTGTGTTAAATTGAGCCCAATGCCCAAAACGGGGACAAAGTTAATCATTCCTTGTCGAATAAGGAAAATTCATGGGAACTAATTGAGTTTTAAAAATCAAATATTTCCTAATAATTGGAGTAATTAAATGGATTTTCCTATTTTTGACAGCTAATTTAATAAATATAGTATGCCAAATCCTTATTTTTCTTTTAAGCAATTTACTGTTTATCATGATAGATGTGCCATGAAGGTTGGTACGGACGGAGTTTTATTGGGAGCTTGGGCCGATGTGGTTTCCGCCCGTAATATTTTAGATATTGGTACTGGAACCGGATTGATTTCTTTGATGATGGCACAGCGGTGCAATGCCCGGATAAGAGCGGTTGATATAGATGCGGATGCTGTGGAACAGGCTCGTGGAAATGTGGCGGCATCTCCGTGGCAGGATAGGATAGAAGTGGAGTTGCAGGATATTTGTCATTTTACATCGGAAACACTCTTTGATGTCATTGTTTCCAATCCTCCTTATTTTACCGATTCATTGAAATGCCCAGGGAAACAGCGTAATATCGCCCGGCATACAGATTTTCTTGATTTTGACAAATTAGCAGGATCTGCAGCCCGTTTGCTTCATCCCGAAGGCGTTTTTTCTGTGATTATTCCTGCTGATGGTAAAGAATCTTTTTTGATGGCTGCCACTCGTTACGGATTACATCTCTCACATCAGACTTTCATTCATACAAAACCTGGATCGGAGCCCAAACGGGTGCTGCTTGCTTTCAAATTCTCTGATAAATGGCTGTGCCGGAAAGCAAAAGTTTCAGCTTTAGGTTTCATACCACTGAATATTTCGGATATTTGCTGTAAGAGACTAAAAGGTTCGTTCTCTTTTTTTTTATCAGAAACAATGATGTTGAGTCCGTGTGGAATCAATTCTACCTCAATATCTTTTCCTCCCATGATCGGATCTCCGTCATAATGCATAACTCCGGGTTTTGAACGATGTATTTTAATCTTTTTAGTACGGAATGTCTTGATCCGGCTGTTTTGGTCTATGGTTTTGTTGAAAAGTTGAAAAGATAAAGAAGGAACATCCAGCACTGTGAACGGCTCTAATATTGTGACATCCATCAACCCATCGGTTAACGAGGCCTGTGGAGCAATATATGCGTTGTTCCCATATTGGGAGGCATTGCCGCAGGCTATCAGGAAAGCTTTGTATTTTACCGTTCCTTCTTCATTTTCTATTTCATAAGTTTCAGGTTTGTAACTCAGACTTTCATGCAAGGTATTTTCCAGATAGGTTAGTAGTCCGCGTTTACCTGAATCAGCAAACTTTAAGCTGACAAACGCGTCAAAACCTACTCCGCATGTGCAGAAAAAGGGTATATTGTTTATTTTTCCGTAATCAATACAGGCAACAGAACTTTCGTTTATAATGTCAATAGCAGCCTTGGGTTCCAAAGGAATTTGTAAATGCCGTGCCAGTCCGTTTCCCGATCCGCAAGGTATAATGCCTAATGCCGTATCCGTATGTATCAATGCACGTCCTATTTCGTTTATAGTTCCATCTCCTCCAATAGCCACTACTATATCTACTTTCTCTTTGGCAGCTGTAGCCGCAATCTTTTCAGCATGGCCGGCATATTGTGTTTTGACAATCGTATAATCATAAAGTGTACGGTTTATACGTTCGTCAATCCATTTTAATATGGCTCTTTTCCCCTGTGTCCCCGAGATAGGATTAACGACAAATACAATTTTCTTTTTCGTGGTCATACTTTTACTTTGGTAGTTTAGCTCTTTATTAAACGCAAAAGTAATACATTTTGTTTATAACTGCCCTAAATCCTAAAAGTTTTGATGCCCCTAAATATTTTTTTTGAAAAAAAGTACAATCGGTTGTAGAATTTACTATCTTTGCAGCCTGTTTTGACGGGAACACCTTGAAAACAGAATGTATTAGTGAGTTTATATACATTATTTTAAAGTAGGCCGACGAGGCTTACATATACAATAGGATATGGGATTATTACAAGACAAGTTAAGTAAATTCAGATTGCCTCAACTATACATGGAAAGAGGCGTTTACCCTTATTTTCGTGAGATAGACAGCCATCAGGATACAGAGGTTATCATGGATGGTAAAAAGGTGCTGATGTTTGGCTCCAACTCATATATGGGGTTAACCTACGATGAACGGATTATTGAAGCAGCTGTTGCTGCAACCCGTAAATATGGTACAGGTTGTGCAGGTTCACGCTTCTTGAATGGTACGCTTGACCTGCACGTTCAGTTAGAAAAGGAATTGGCGGAATTCGTAGGGAAAGATGATGCATTGGTTTATTCTACCGGTTTTACTGTAAATGAGGGTGTGGTATCTTGCCTGACAGACCGCAATGACTACATTATCTGTGATGACCGTGACCATGCTTCCATCGTAGACGGACGTCGCCTTTCTTTCTCCACCCAGTTGAAATACAAGCACAATGATATGGAAGCCCTTGAGAAAGAACTTCAGAAGTGTAAACCGGAATCTGTGAAACTGATTGTGGTGGACGGGGTTTTCTCTATGGAAGGTGATTTGGCTAACTTGCCTGAGATTGTTCGTTTGAAAGACAAATACAATGCAAGTATCATGGTGGATGAAGCACACGGCTTGGGTGTGTTCGGTCGTGACGGGCGAGGTGTCTGTGATCACTTCGGACTGACAGATCAGGTAGATGTTATTATGGGTACATTCTCAAAGTCACTGGCTTCTATCGGTGGTTTTGTTGCTGCGGATAAAGATACAATCAACTGGTTGCGTCACAACTCACGTTCATATATATTCTCTGCAAGTAATACTCCTGCTGCAACAGCTGCTGCACGTGCTGCACTTCATATCCTCAAGAGTGAGCCCGAACGTCGTGAGAATTTGTGGAAGATTACAAATTATGCTTTGGATTGTTTCCGTCAGGCCGGTTTTGAAATCGGTGATACTGAAAGTCCGATTATTCCACTTTATGTTCGTGATACGGATAAGACATTCGAAGTGACTAAACTGGCATTTGACGAGGGTATATTTATTAATCCTGTTATTCCACCGGCTTGTGCACCACAAGATACTTTGGTGCGTGTTGCTTTGATGGCTACTCATACAAAGGAACAAGTTGACTATGCTGTGGATAAACTGACTAAATGCTTTAAGAAGTTGGAAATCATAAAGTAAGATATCACAGGTTGCCTTTACAAAGGCAACCTGTTTTTTTATTATGTATTATTGTCTATCTTTGTATCCGCTTTACTTGAAAAGGACATGAATCGGATAAAAGGTATTTTATATGCAGCAGTGTCTTCTGCGACTTTCGGATTGGCACCGTTTTTTTCCATAAGCTTGTTGGCTATTGGATATTCTTCTTTCGAAGTGCTGACTTATCGTTGGGGAGTTGCTACAGTTGTCTTGCTTGTTTTTGCTTTTCTTACCAAATGTGATTTTCACATAGGGTATAAAGATTTTAAAACAATTTTCGGACTGAGCTTGCTGCGTGCGCTTACTTCGTTCAGTCTTGTCATAGCTTATCAGAATATTGCAAGTGGTGTTGCTTCTATCATCCATTTTATGTATCCGCTGGCTGTTGCAGTAACAATGGCTGTTTTCTTTAGAGAAAAAAAGTCTATTGTGACTTTCGCTGCTATCGTTTTATCATTAGTAGGAGCATCTTTATTATCTTCCGGAAATATAGAATATAATGGTGGAAATAGAATGATGGGATTGATAGCGGCCTGCATATCGGTTTTCTCTTATGCCGGTTATATAATAGGTATAAGAAAAACCAGAGCAGTGGAAGTTAATTCTACGGTATTAACTTGTTATGTGATGGGGCTGGGAGCCTTGTTCTTTTTGCTGGGAGGACTTTTCTATGATGAGGGGGTCCGTTTGGAAACCAATGTAATCACTTGGCTCTATATCGGAGGACTGGCACTTCCTGCAACTGCGATCTCTAATATTACGTTGGTGAAGGCTGTAAAATTGGCAGGACCGACGTTGACTTCCTTATTGGGTGCATTGGAACCTCTTACGGCAGTCCTGGTAGGGGTATTTGTATTCAAAGAACTCTTTACTACATACAGTGCTTTGGACATAATCCTTGTTGTGATTTCTGTAAGCTTGGTTCTTTTTCAGCAAAAGAGAACATATACATAGACGTTTGCTATTCAGCTTTTAGGCTGTTTACCGGATTAGTGCGTGCACTGAGATAACTATGTATTGTTATCGTAATGGTTGTAATTACCAATACAATAAGAACAGGGGTCAGGAAATTCCATTGTGTGGCTGAAATTCGATAAGCAAATTGCTCCAGCCAATGTTGCATTAATAACCACGTTATCGGAATAGCGATGATGTATGCTACTAGTATTTGCCATAGAAACGAACGGTTTAGTAACCATACTATTTCCCAATTGGAAGCACCGTGCACTTTACGGATTGCAATTTCACGGGTACGATGACGTACAGCGTACCATGAAATACCGAACAGGCCAAAACAGGTCAGGGCCAATGCAATAAATGAGTAGCTGATAAGGATTCGGGAGAGTATAATTACTTTGTTATTACGCAACATAAATTCTTTATGCATATCTACATATTTGAAACCTCTGTCACCATTCATTTCCTTCCATAATTTTTCAATAGATACCAATGTTTCTTTATAATATTCAGGAATGAGTTTTATTTGTATGAATGTTCCTTTCTGAATTAAATCTTGTTCTGTTCCAATAGATATTTGTTGACCACCGATTTCCTCTTCCAGGGAGTTTAATGGGAAGTTCTTGAAAATACCTGCAATAGTACTTAATGAATCCGAGAATTTATCAAATTCATTTAGTTTATGACCTATGTGGGAAACATCTATGTTCAGCAGACGCGCAAGCTTTTCATTGATAAAAGCCGAATGAGTATATTCCCGACAGGCTTGGGAGGGAGATACTCCGGCAATTTGCCGGATATGCATGGTTTGGAAGAAAGTTGTGTCGGTAGGGATGTGTGCTATAGAATTATGTTGGATACTACCGTCTGTTTGTCGGATAGGAAGTTCACGAAGCCAACAGTAAAGTACAGAACTCATGGAAAGACTTATAGACTCTATTCCATCCATTTGTTTCAGTTCCTGATAGAGCGGAAACAGAGGAAGGGTGCCACTCCCTATTTCTATTGTATTTTCGTAATGGTATGCACGGGATTTGATTAAATCCATTTGTTTTTGTGCAAGAGTGGTTGCATACACTAACCCGATTGAAAATATAAACTGGATGGTAACAAGCAACCATATAAATTGTTGCTTTTTCTTTCCTGTATAAGCTTGCCGATACTTGCTCAAAGTCTGTTGAGAGAGTTTATGGCTGATATACAGACCAGGAATGACAGCCATGAGGAAAATGAAGGATAAAAGTAAAGGTAGAACTTGCCGGCTGAAAAAGAAAGAGAAGGAAAGGCGGGTAGACAACAGGTTGTTAAACCACGGCAGCATGTCATTAATAAGCAATAATGATAACAGGAATGCAAATAAAACGGTAAGTGCTGCATCAAGAAATAACTGACTGCGGATTTCTTTTGATTTTGCTCCCATCAGCTTTTCTATATGTATCATTTTAAGTTGCTGCAGGGTACGTGAGAGAGTCAGATTTGTATAGTTGAAACAAGCGATGATAAGCACAAGCAGGGCCGAAATCAGACTGATATATAGTAATAATACATCACAATGTTGGAAAAAAGCCAACTGTTGCTGCTTGCTGTCTTTTCCTGTATTAAAGTATAGTTCTTTTATCGGATCAATATAATATCGTGAATCCGGTACTAATGCTGGAATCTTGTCTTTTTTAATTTTTTCCTGTAAAGCTAAGGGAGATGCACCTGGTTGTAGTTTCAATAATACAGGACCACCCCATGATTTGTCGGATAGTCCTGTCAGCAAATCAAAATGCAGAAAAGATTGTGGACGATCTTCTAATATAGCTGCTACTTTATAACTTTTACTTTGTCCTTCTTTATTGATTATTTCCAAGATTTCTCCAATACCGGAATGATTTCCGAAAAGTTGGTGGGCAAATCTTTTGTTTACAGCAACTTTGTCCGGAGTCGTGAGGACTTCTTCCAGGCTGCCTTCTGAAGTTGTATAAGGAAAAAATTGATTTAAAGTAGAGTCGGCACTGATAAAAAGAAACTGTTTGATATCTGTTCCATTATATTTGCAAAGATTACCAGACATTCCGTTTACACGCAGAATATCTGTAATTTCAGCATATTTTTCTTTTATCTGTGTGGCTGCGTCTGAGGTAGAGTAGGCTACTTTAATACCTTCTTCCATTGGAGAGTCTTGACGTAATAGATAAATGAGGTTACGGTCGGTATTATATTTTTCCACATTATATTCATGGATAAAAAAAGTCATAAGCAGATTGGTGCATCCTAATCCAGCTGTAAGACTGAATAGCGAAATCAGAAAAAAAAGTTTGTTTCGCCACCAGTTGCGGGCAATAAGTTTGATGTTTAAGAAGACGTTCATTGTTATAATATCCTTTTGTTATTATAGAGGTGGTTTAACCACCTCTATAATAAATTGACTTATATTTTTATTTCATTCACCACCTGCCCGTCAAACAAATTAATGGTTCTCCCTGCATAGCCGGAATCGTGTTGGGAGTGGGTAACCATAACAATTGTTGTTCCTTCTTTATTCAGTTCGGTCAGAAGTTCCATTACTTCCTTGCCGTTTTTGGAATCCAGATTGCCGGTAGGCTCATCTGCTAGAATCAGTTTCGGGTTTGCTACTACAGCACGGGCTATTGCAACACGTTGTTGCTGTCCGCCGGATAGTTGTTGTGGGAAATGTTTTACCCGATGGGCAATAGCCATACGGTTCATGGCATCTTCTACCCGGCGTTTGCGTTCTGCCGCCGGAATCCCCATATACAATAAGGGTAACTCGATATTTTCGAATACATTCAATTCATCAATCAGGTTAAAGCTCTGGAACACGAATCCGATGACCCCTTTACGTAAATTGGTGCGTTGTGCTTCGGTAAATTTGGAAACGTCTGTTCCGTTCAGTTCGTAAGTGCCTCCCGTAGGATTGTCCAAAAGGCCGAGGATATTCAGCAGGGTGGACTTTCCACAACCGGATGGTCCCATGATGGCTACAAATTCGCCTGCTTTGATTTCTAGATTGACATTGTTCAATGCCCATGTTTCGACTTCTTCTGTTTTGAAGATTTTCTGTAAGTTTACTGTTTTGATCATAATCTTATATTTTATAAAGTTATTCGTTCTTGATTACTTTTGCAGGGTTAATTCGTGCAATTCCCAGAATACGGAATAATACCGTGAGGGCCGTAATAAATGTTATTCCGATGAAAATTCCTGCCCAATATATGATACCGTCATTAAAGAATACAATATATGCTTTTTTCCATATTTGTATGACTATATAAATTAATGGAAATGCAATAATTGCGGAAACAGTCAGCAGTTTTATATAAAGGCGGGCAAACAATAAAATAATCTGTTTCAATCCTGCTCCATTTACCTTCCGGATAGCTACTTCCTTTTGTCTGCGTTCCGTATCCAATGTGATGGTCGAATAAACTCCCAACAAAGTAATGAGCAGGCTGACGATAGAAAAGAATAGAATAATCCCTTTCAATTTATTTTCTATTGCTTGTGCTTCATATATATCTTCCTGCAATGTAGTGACATGAGGATGAATACTTTCCGGGAGTGTTTCTTTCAATGTCTTTTCTATCATTTTTTTTATATCAGCCGTTTCCCCCGGCTCGCATTTCAGATAGCAATGACCTACATAATAATTGAAGTCGCTGGGTAAGAATACAAATCCAGGACTTTGATTATATACATCGGCGATAAAATCGTCACATACACCGCAAATGGTATAGCTTTCCGAGTAATTGTATAAAATAGTTCCTAACAGATCTTTTTTCTGGCGTTCCGCCCATGTTTTGTCTACTACCAAATCCTCTTTGGCTTTTAATGTGTGTCCCGATAGTAAAGGTATGTTCATGAATTGGAAGAAGTTAGTGGAAACATTCATGACATTTACTTCAAAACTGCTTTCCGGGTTACCTTTTTCCATTTGCATCCCAGTACCTGATATACCTTTCAGATAACTGATGTCTGCCAATAATTTGTCTTGTACACCGGAAAATTTGGATATACGTTCTATTAAAGCCAGTTTCTCTTCATTCTTCATAAACATATAATCTATGGAGAAACTTAGTATATTGGCTTTTTCTTTTTCAGTCAATGTGTTGAATAGGGTAGATTCCGTTTTCTCCGCTTGCATATAAAGAGCTACGGTAAATGCGACAAAAACCCAGCATATAAAAAATTGGATACCTAACAGTATATTCCGCATTCCATGTTTATGACGTTTTATCTCACTGCCATGAATCTCTGTCTGGATGGGTGTGTAATGTATGCGCAATACAGTTATAAAGCATAATATCATACATAAAAATAAGATGAATACCATATACTCTGCGGTCTGTATAAACAAGAGGTTCTTTTCAATGATAAGAACGTAATTAAATAAATTGAAATTCAAATAGGGACTGATTATTTCAATCAAGCAGAACGTAAACAAGAAAGCGATGAATGCAATGATGACAGACTGGACAAAGAGTTGGTAAAAAAGTTGCTGGTTTCCACTGCCCATAACTTTGCGTATCCCGTATTCACGGTTACGATTCAAAAAAGTTCCCATAAGAAAATGGAAGAAATTAAGAAGTCCGGTCAGTAAAATCAACAGGCCTACTATCATGGTTATTCCTGCAAAATAAGGAGCAATGGACTTATCCCAAAATTTCTTTCCAAAGGGCGAGGCGGTTATAGCTGTTTCTTCGTCATATATGTGGTGCTTCATATTTATGGAGCGAAAACGGGCTTCTAATTTTCGAGCTGTTTTACCCGGATGTAGCAGGGCAAAACCAAAACCTCCAGTCATATTATTACGACCGTTGAATTGCAATGTTCCTTCACTGTCATTCAAAGTCAGCATGTCCAGTTTCTCAAGAAAACTCAGGCTGGTATTCAGGGGAATATCTTCTATCACGGCTTGAATGGTATAGGCTATGCCTCCAGTACGAGGAGTGGTATCCGGTGCTGTAAAAAGACGTTGTGTCAATATCATACGTTTGCCTATGGGATTTTCTGATTCACCGAAAATCCTTTTTGCTAAAGAGCGGGTCAGTATGATGGCATTGGGGGTGTTGGAGGCTACTTCCCATGATCCCTGTAGTATTCGGGGAGTGAATACTTTCCTAAAAAGAGAGTCTACTTCCATTGTCATCAAATGATCGTATGGCAATTCTTTCCCTTCTTTTATCTCTACGTTGTAACTCCGCTCTCGGGGATAAACGGTAAAGGTAAAATCTTGAACCTCATCGAATCTAAGTTTGCGCAATTCTTCAATCGTTGTTGCCGGAATACCAGAATACAAATCTCCCCGTGTTGTACATAAATTTATGTCTGCTATGAGTTCTTTATTGGAAAAGCAAGAATCTACTTCGCTGATGAACCGGCTACAATAAAGACAGATACTAAAACATAATATCCCGACGGATAGCCCTACGATAGATATCAGATTTTGTATCTTATTTTTTAATAAGTGGCGCATTGCCATTTTTATATAATGCCTTAACATATTTCCGTTGTTTTATAAAATTATTCTGTTTTCATGATTTGTGTCGGATTAATATATGCCGCCTTTTGTATTTGGTATGCTAAGGTGCCCAGTGATATGATTATTACCAACAGCAATGATATGATAAAAATGTCTATACTGACAGGTGCCCTTACTGCAAAATCTTGAGTATAGGTATTTATCAGATAATAAGCCAAAGGAATAGCTATGATAAATGCTATAATTAAAACGGTTATATATTTGCGGAATAACAGTCGGTAAAGGTCTTTGGCACTTGCACCGTTCACTTTACAAATCGCTATTTCCCGATATCGTTGGCGAATGTCAAAAAGAGAAATCCCTAACAGACCAAGACTGGAAATAATAATAGCCATACCTGCAAAAATAGAATAAATAGTGGCTGTTTGGCGGTCTTGTGTATACATCGCTTTGATATCATCTTCCAGAAAAGTATATTCAAAGTCTTCACTTCCATAGACTTTATATTCCAAATTACGTAAGAAATCAATCACTTCTTTCTTTTTACCGGGTGTATAAGCTATCTGATAAAGATCACCACTGAACCGTGCTCCGACAGGATAGATAGTAGGCTTGATTCCTGATGTCAAATGTCCTTCAAAATAATCCTCTACTACTGCAACGATAGGTTGAAGAGAAGCGTTAGCATTAGCCCTTTTTTGATTTTCTTCAATCACTCCAGCGCCATTGATTGAAGTATAGCCTAATGCTTTCAGTGCGGCTTTGTTTACAACAAAAACAGTGCGCCGGTCTTCTTTATTTATATCGGGTATCTCACCTTCAATTACTTTTATATCATATAATTTGAAAAATGCAGGAGTGGCGTAATGAATATTCAGAAACACCTTTTCTCCTTTATTGTTCAGATAATTTGTACCAAAGGTAGGAGTAAGGATATTCTCATAGCTAGGTTCGTACAATTCAATAAAAGGGCATGCATTAAGTTCATTATCCAATTGCATGACACGTTGGCGGCGTTGTTGCATACTTTCATAAGTATAACTGCTAAAATCTTTCGATTCATATACTAAATTTACATTCATTATGTTTTTAGTACGAAAGCCGGGTTCGGTATTTAACAACATTCCAAGTTGTCGATTAAAATAAAGTGATAATACCACTAACAAAAAAGTTATAATATACTGTGCCCCTAGAAAGAACATACGAAAATGTTTGGAATGACTTTGGACACCGATAGAGCGAATGGAAAGAATGGGGGAGGTGTAATTGTATTTAATGTATGGATAAATAGAAGTTATTACTGGTAACAATAATAAAATACTTGCCGAAAGCCATCCGTCGAAAGCCGTATAAGAAAAGTGAATGTCGAACAAATATTCAGTAGGGGCAGACATTATTTCAATAATAAGCCAGGATACTAATAAGGCGCTCAGAACTAGTAATGTATTTTCAATCCATATATTGGCAAACAATGTTTTGCCGCATACACCAAATACTTTCTTCAATCCATATTCTTTTCCGCGGCGTAATAATGCTACCAGGTAAAGATTAATAAAATTCAAGATGCCGGTGAGGAGCAATAACAGGCATACGCCCGACAAAATAATTAAGTGGGAATGGTTTCCCGAAAGAAACATAGCAGGTTCACGGTCTGTTAAAGAACCGTCCCAGTAAATATCCTTCACAGAAATTAAAGAAAATGTATGTGTGCGAGTGTCATATTTAGGGTCATTTATATAACTGTCGGTAACGAGGCAACGTGCCGGAATACGGTTGGTACCGGAAATGACATAGTCCTTTTCCAATGGAATATAGGTGGTCATAGCTTCTACGAAACGATTGTCGATAGAAATGGTATCATAGTTATATTGTTTCAGTCCACTCAGTCCCCGGTTACCTTCTGTATTGGTACAGATAGCATACACATGCTCCCTGTCGATGCAATGTGTGTCCACTGTCAGTTCCCTATGGATATATCGCATCAAGATGATACTGCATGCCAGACTGAATGCCAGTCCCAGCAAATTAATGATAGTATACGATTTAGAACGCATTAAAAAGCGCCAAGCATATTTCAGTGTTTTCATATTTAATGTGTGTTTATTCTGATCTTATAATTTTTGCGGGATCAATTTGAGCAGCTTTGTGTATTTGCCAAATTAATGTGCTTGATGAAATAAAGGAAATGATAGCTAGAACTGCTAAATAAATTCCTATATCTACAGGTATTTTTAGTACAAAATCCCGTGTATACATATATATGAGGTAATAGGCAAGTGGAATAGCCAATACAAATGCACAACCTATTACTTTGATATATTTGCGGAACAATAGCAGGTAAAGGTCTTTCATCCCTGCGCCATTTACTTTGCGGATGGCAATTTCACGATAACGTTGTCGGATATCAAATAAGGATAATCCAAATAATCCCAAACAGGAGATGATGATTGCTATCAAGGCAAAGACAAAGTAAATGTTTGCTGTTTGACGGTCCTGAGCATAAAGTTTGTGGACTTCATCTGTCAACCAAGTATAGGTGAAGTCTTCGGTATTATATATTTCTTTCTCTGTTTTCTTCAGATATTCTATGACTTCTTTTTCTTTATCGGGGCTGACGGCAATCAAAAAATCGCTGTTGCCGCTGCTGGGCCCTACGACAAATGCCATCGGTTTTATTCCTTCAGTGAGATGGCTTGGGTAATAATCGTCTATTATAGCCACTACAGGCATAAGTTTGGTTCCACCTTCTTCCATTTCTCCTTTTTCGCTGACACTAATCCAAAGCGGGGATTCGCTGCGTACAAAAGCATCTTCTAGCCGAGTATAGCCCATAGCTTTCATTGCTGCTTTGTTCAGTACCATTTTATAGTCACTCCAACCTTCAAATTTTTGGGGGATTTCTCCTTCCAGTACTTTTAAATCATATAGTTGGAAGAATTGTGGAGAAGGAAATAGGGTGAGCATGGGTTGACGGGTATCCTGGTCATTTAACAACATGCAGATAGAGCCTCCCCTTAATATAGAATAATGGGAATTCATCCACATTTCAATGTGAGGACACTCGTTTAATAGTTGCTTGATACGGTCTTGGCGGGCAAAGCGCTCATTGCGCTTTTCTTCTGTATCAGAGCGCAGATAATTTTTGTTTTCGTGTAACAACTCAGCTCTGAGAATTCTTTCTGTCCGATATCCGGGAGAGGTATTCAGCAGGAAATGCAGTTGCTTGCCAAAGTAAAAGGACAGGATAAGGAGTAATATGGTTATAATGTATTGAAAAAAAAGGAATGTCATACGTACAGTGATAGCATGACGGTTTGATGTTATTGAACGGATAGACACAATAGGAGGGAGATAATTATATCTGATGTATGGATAAATAGAAGTGACCAAAGGTAATAATATGATGAATCCCAAAGACAATTGCCAGTCGAATGCCGAATAGCTAATTTGTTCATTCATCAACCGGCTGACTGGTACTTGGGTTGCTTCTATCAACAGCCAGGCGGTTAGCAATGCGGCAAAGGCTAATAACAGATTTTCTATCCATATTTGTAAAAACAAAGGCAGACGCTGCAAGCCGAATACTTTCTTTACTCCATATTCTTTAGAACGTTTCATCATAAATACCATATAAATATTGATGAAATTCAATATACCTACCAATAATAGCAATATGGTTACTCCTGAAAGAATATACAGGTGTGTACGGTTACCGAATTGCATGATGGAATCGTAATCGTCATCGTGACCAATGGAATTTCTCCAGTATAAATTTTTCCAAGTAATAAATTCCCAGCGTATTCTGTTTCCCCTTTTGTCCTTTCTGTACACATTGCTTGCTTTGTTTATCTTATCCAGATCTACACCGGGGAGTATGCGCATCAGTGATATATCCATACGTTGCCAGTGTTCCACCAATCTGTATGATACCAGTAGATCGAACCGAAGTAATGATTTGCATCCCAATTCTCCAATCACTCCCTTGATGGTGATGTTTTTACCATAATATTCCAATACTTTTCCTATCGGATTTTCTTTACCAAATATATTACGGGCATAGCGCTGGGTGATGATGGCGTCACCAGGGGCATCTAAATGGGCCTCACCGGCTGCAACCGGGTAGTGGAAGAAATGAAAAAAAGTGGAGTCAACTGCTGCTATATTCATTGCATAGTTACTGTTTTCATATACCACATTGTCTCGCTGCTGTAACATCAGGCGGCATTGTTCCACTATTTGATGGTCAGGAATATAAACAGAATCAGTTTCAGACCAGCCTTGTTGCAAACTTCCCGGATGAAGATTTCCTTCTATATCCCGTATAGGAATGATGATATGTTCCGGATTTACGCTATGTGCATCCACCGTCAGTTCCCTATGGATATATCGCATCAAGATGATGCTGCATGCCAGACTGAAAGCCAGTCCTAGCAAATTAATGATAGTATACGATTTAGAACGCATTAAGAAGCGCCAGGCATATTTCAAAGTTTTCATGTTGCATGTTTTATTTTAATATCAATTCTTCTGCGTCACCAAAGGTATCATATCCTGTGATAATTACAAATTCTCCAGGCTGTAAACCTTCAGTGATTTCATATTGAAGCGGGTTTTGGCGTCCTATATTCAATGGAACTTTTACAGCTTTTGTTTTTGATGGGTTTATTTTGTAAATCCATTGTCCTCCAGTAGACTGGTAGAAATTTCCACGTGGGATAACTATAGCTTGTTCGGGTTGACCCAATTCTATTTGTACCCGGAAGCTCTTTCCTACACGGACATTCTCGGGCATTTCTCCGGTAAATACCAAATCTACATCAAACATACGGTCTTTTACTTCAGGAACTACTTTAGTAATTCTCAGGGGGTAGCGTTTCCCTTGATAGTTTACGGTAGCCGGAAGACCTGTTGTGATGCGGTCAATGTAATATTCACTTAAAGAAGTATGAATTTTATATTGATCCAGCACTTTTATTTCAGCTATACTTTCTCCCGAAGCAACCTGTTGGCCGGGAGTTACTTTCACAAAACTTAGTTGGCCGCCAATCGGAGCTTTTATTATCAAATCCTCCAACCGTTCTTCCGCACGTTTCAGTTTTTTGCTTTCACGTTCCAGATCATTTTTCAATAATTCTTTGCGGATAAGGGTTACGGATGAATCATGTTTCAGGCTTTCCATTTGTAATGCCGTATTTTTCAGTTTATACTTATATTCATCTTCAGATACTTGAAGCTCAGCCTTGCTCTTAATTCCCATTTTGAATTCCTCTTTGTCCAGTCCGAAGCTCTTGCGCAGTCGTTCCATCTCATATTGTGCCTGTAATGTCTGTTGCTTCAGTGTCAGACTCTTTTGTTCCATTTCTATCTCTTTTTCTTTATAAGTGATTCGTTGTTTTTCCCATTCGTCACGTTGGTCTTCAATGGAACGAATCAGATCCGGATTAGTCAATATCAATAAGGTGTCACCTTGTTTCATCATATTCCCTTCTTCTCCAACAATGCGGTCTACACTGCCGGCTTCACGAGTATTTACTTTGATGGTAAGAATGGGTTGCACCAGTCCTTCCACATCTACATACTCCATAAATTTGTCGTTTTTTACTTCGGCTATCTGAATGTTGTCTGTTTCGATACGCAGCTTGCGAGGACCTAATGAAAGGCTTATCACATAGATAAGGAAGATAATGAAGGCCAGTGCAGCTATCATATAGTAGCGATAGCGGATGTACCACGGTTTCTTTTCAATTTTTATATCCATTAGTTTATGTTTTTTGATATAATTTTTTTATTTCTTTTTTAAGTATGGCGATAATACAAAGATCATTTATATCTGCCGTGTAGTTAAGGTTTAGGTATAGTACATGAAATCTCTGCTTTTCTGAGGAAATCATATCCCGTCATACTTCTAATACCATAATACAGACTCCAATAAGTTTTCAAAGCTGTTATATAATTTCTCCGTGCGGTATCTTTTTCTGTAATGGCGGCATTGAGGTCTAGAATTGTCGATTTTCCTAAGATATAAAGCCGGCGTGCTACATCGTGGCGCCGGTCGGCTGTCTTGTCCGTCTTGGCGGCTACTGCTACACGGTATGCTTGAAGATTGAATTGACGGACCATTTTACATACATTCAATTCAAAATCTTTCATTCCCTGTTCAGCCTGTGTATCTACTAAGTCTACATTGGAACGAGCTACACGAACGCGTCCTTTTCCACGACCCCAATCCAGGATAGGTAAAGAAATACCAATACTGGCATATTGTTGGTTCATGGGGTTTCGGTAAGAATCTGCAAATTTATTTCCGGTTTGAGAAAGCCCGAATTGTACATACAGGTCGGCTTTCAAACCTGCATTGGCTTTTGCAGAAGCTAATGCGCTGCGGCTTTCTAATTGTTTGCGTTTATAAGTGTCAGGATCGGGACTGTTTTTGAATGCCAGTTGTAATGCTTTTTGTAAAGGGATTTCGAGTTGAGGAATGCTGTCTTCCGGAATGACTCGTAAATTTATTTCCCGATTAATGCCAAGGAAGGAACGGAGTGTTTGCATTTGGTCCTCTACTTCGATGCGGGCATTCATCATATTGGTTTCTTCTGTCAGTTTGTTTATTTCCAGCTGTAGCATTTCGTTTTCAGTTATGGTTCCTATATTATATCTTCCCTCGGCATACCTGTATAAAGTATCGGCAGAAGCATAGTTGTAGGCGGCTATGTCAAGATTAGTTTGTGCAGTTGCCAGGTTGAAGAAAAGAGTGCTGGTTTCTGAGGCTACAAGTTCCAATGCTTCTGCATATGCTTTACGGGCTTCCCGGTAGCGAAGGGGTTCGATACGGTGATCCCATTTTAAAGAATTATATCCAAAAAGTTGCTGCTCGTAACCTATTACTATGGGTTGGGTGTTATACGCTGTATGATTATCTTCAAATTCATCAATGCGTTGGGTGGTACTTTTTACAAACAAGCTGCCACCGGTAAACCATATATTTTGATTTATTTTAAGGCTGAGATCTGTGCTTAACTGGTCTTGCTGGATAAATTGATTTGTTCCATCCGGTTGGGTAATCTTGTTTATCTCCCGATTTAGGGTAGGAGATGAAGTTAATGTGACGGAGGGAAGATAATTCGCCCGGAAAAAACGGTAGTTCCAATAAGCTGCCCGATAGGTATGACGGGCAGCTTGTGCTTCCGGTGAGTTTTCTTGTGCTATTTCAATAGCTTGTTGCAAACTCAATGTTATTGATTCTTCTTGTTGTGCTGTGGCTGTTTCCGGGCGAAGCAGAAGAGAAAGTGCTATAATACAATATAGTTTCATGTTCGTTTTTTTTATATAAATAACCGATATTGTTCATGGCGTCCGTATTACCATGAGCTACAGAACGTAGGTACCAAGTCATAGCAATGTAACAATCCTTACGTACTCCCCAACCGTTTTTATAAAGGCTTCCCATGCCAATTTGAGCTTCTGGATTTCCTTGAGTGGCAGCTCTGTTCAACCATTTGAAAGCTTGGCTGTAATCCTTAGTGACTCCCAAACCATATGTGTACATAAAACCTATATTGTTTTCAGCATACGTGTTTCCGCCCGCTGCCGATTGATGAAAAAGTTTCAAAGCCTTATCATAATCAATTTCACCTCCTAAGCCTTTTAAATACATATCGCCTGTCAGATATTGGGCATGATGGGCCGTATCAATGTGAGCTATCTTTTCTAATAACTCGCGTGCTTTTTCATATTGTCGATTAACATAGTGAGTTTGTGCTTCTTCCCACAATTGATGGCAGTCACCTATATAAAGCATATAGATCTTATTGCCGAATAGAGTTACTATGCTTGCTATAAGGCATAAATTGATAGCTATTACTGATTTTTTTTTCATAACTTAATATATTAGTATTGTAGACTAATCAAATAGCGTGCCATTATCTTATCTCTTTGTTTACCAGATTTTTGTGGGATAAAAGATAATGATGTCTCTGTGCGGATACGCACTATTTTTGTGCGTATCCGCACAGACAACACATTAAAAAAAACAATATCTTTGCAAAAAAGCGGATAGAAAATCTTTTATTCGTATAACAAGATATATTGAGGATAAAATAATGAATGCAAAAGGAAAAATATTGATTATAGATGATAATGAGGACGTGCTTTTTGCACTAAACCTTTTATTGGATCCCTACGTGGAAAAAATAAAAGTTACTACTCAACCGACTCGTATTGAGCATTTCATGACTACTTTTCAACCTGATGTTATTTTGCTTGATATGAATTTTCGTCGGGATGCTATCAGCGGGCAGGAAGGATTCGATTGTCTAGAGCAGATATTAAAGTTAGATCCGCAGGCTATTGTCTTGTTTATGACTGCTTATGCGGATACAGATAAAGCAGTACGGGCCATTAAGGCTGGAGCTATTGACTTTATTCCCAAACCTTGGGAAAAAGAAAAACTACTTGCTACGCTTTCATCGGCTATCAAACTTCGTGATTCTCGTAAAGAGGTCAGGCAACTGAAAGAACAAGTTGTAGCATTGAGCGCGCAGGATGAAGAGATGCCTCAAATGATAGGTCACTCAGCGCCTATGCGAGAGGTTTTTGATACTATTCGGAAATTATCGGATACTGATGCTAATATTTTGATATTGGGTGAAAATGGAACCGGTAAAGATTTGGTGGCCCGTTCTCTACGTTATTTTTCTCCTCGTCGTGAATGTCCTTTTATAACGATTGACTTGGGGAGCATACCTGAATCATTATTCGAAAGTGAATTGTTCGGCTATGAAAAAGGGGCTTTTACAGATGCCCGCAAAGCAAAGGCGGGACGTATGGAGGTGGCATCAGGAGGAACGCTTTTTTTGGATGAAATAGGGAATTTGTCATTACCTATGCAGGCCAAATTACTAACAGCCATAGAAAAACGGCAGATTTCACGTTTGGGAGCAACGGATATAATTCCTATTGATGTTCGGTTGATAAGCGCAACAAATGTAAATATCCGAGAATTGGTGGAGGAGGGTAATTTCCGTCAAGACCTGTTGTATCGTATCAATACGATTGAGATTACTATTCCTCCATTGCGGGAAAGGGGAGAGGATGTTCTCTTACTGGCTGATTATTTCTTACAAGAGTCGTGCAGCGGAATATTTGGGGATTACCCGTTACGCTCTTTATCGGAAACTTGAAAAATTAGGGTTATGAGTCGTTTACAAACTTTACGGATGATAGCTTGTATGTTATTAATGGGGGTAGTAGCTATAGCTGCATATCTCTTTTATCAACATTCGCTCTATTTTTGCTTGTTTTTTTCGCTGATGATTATGGCAGGTATTATCATTTATATCTGTCAGTGGCAGTATAAAACGACCCGTATGATATCGCGAATGATAGAAGGTATTCGTTATGCAGATTTCTCTTTGAGTTTTTCTACCCAGCACAAAACTCGTACAGAACAACGATTGGCACAAGAAATAAATAATGTTGTTGCTGAATTCCGTACTCGGTTGTCCGAGAATGAAGAGCGATATCAATATTATGAAACATTATTGAATACTGTTGACAGCAGTTTGCTGGTAGTAGATAGTCAGTGCAATATACATTGGATGAACCGGGCAGCCATGCAGGATTTGTGCGGTTATCGTATTCATTCTGTCAGGGAATTGGCTCTGTTAAATTCTGATTTTCCTACTATTATCCTGTCATTACAGCCTGGAGAGCAGACTATTCATAGAAGAAGTAAAGGGTTGCTGAATTTTGTGGAAAACTATCGTAAACTTTCTCGTCTGTCTGTTCCGATACTGGCTCCAGTAAATATAGGTGATTTACTGAGTGATATGAAAAAACTGTTTCCTAATAAAAACATACAATATATATATAAAGTAGAAAACCCAGAAACGACACTGATGCTGGATCGTTCACAGATAGAACAAGTATTAATCAATTTACTAAAGAATGCAGGTGAGGCTTGTGTAGAGCAAATCTATCCCGAAGTTATCATTAGCACACATTGTGATTTAGAAAAACATCTATTTTTCCTTTCTGTCTGTGATAATGGTAGTGGCATTCTTCCAGAAGTATTGGATAAAATCTTTGTTCCTTTTTTTACAACGAAGCCAACAGGTAGTGGTATAGGACTCAGTTTATGCAAACAAATTATGAATTTACATGGTGGAAGTATCTCGGCGAGTAGTGAAATCGGAAAGGGGAGTTGTTTTACACTGAAATTTCTTTGCTGCGGATAAAAAAAAGTTTTAAGATTAATGTTTTGATTTATAATTTGATAAGTAATAATGCGAAAAAAAGTAGAAAAAAATCGCTTTAAATATTTGCATATATAAAAAAAAGCCGTACCTTTGCATCGCTTTTGAGAGATAAAGCGATTGAAAAAATAAAAAAAGATTCGGGGTGTAGCGCAGTCCGGTTAGCGCACCTGCTTTGGGAGCAGGGGGTCGTGGGTTCGAATCCCGCTACCCCGAC
>PPYF01208557.1_pt1 | contig 36369 bp, 31 predicted proteins | sample 1559871 | NCBI WGS metagenome assembly PPYF01 (sample SAMN08240021, study PRJNA423297) | Human gut metagenome, whole genome shotgun sequencing project.
CCTCCCGGACACCGCCGTATCCTTAAAAAAGGGCGACTTTAATACACCCCCCGCAATCTCATTTTTTGAAAAGAAAACGGCGGCTTGAAATTTGTTATTTCAAAACCGCCGTAAGGCTACTGTATTTTGTTTTGGCGCATGAATACCCAGCCGCCGAAACAACGGTTTTTTTATTATCCCGTTGGGCGGTTGTTTTTTAGATTGCTTTGAGTTCCCATTTAAAATAAGTGATGCCCGAAATTATAATAAGCGCAATACCAGATCCAATCATAATCCACTGCAAGGGAAGAATATCAGCCAGCGGGCCAAATATAGCCATACCAATCGGCAAAAAGCCGGAGTACATTGTTCCGAGTAATCCAAAGACACGCCCTTGCATAGATGTGTCTGTTTTCTCTTGCAGCATAGTGGTAATTGCCGTTTGCACCATCGTCAATGCCACTCCGTAAAATACCATCAAACCAAGATAGAGAATAAAATTCTGTGAGAGGCCCATTCCGATTGCAAAGGAACCAAACGCCAAAAGTCCAACTGATAAAGTTTTTCCCCGGCTCTTAAATCCTCCCCAGGTACTCATAACAACTCCGCCTACCATCATGCCTACGAACCCGACTACTTCTACTGCGGTAAGATACCAGTAAGTATCACCGAATACCCGCCGGACAAGAAGTCCTGCAAGATAACCTGCTGGAACACAAAAGAAAGTGAACAGCCCATAAATGATTAAAAGTTTTCTAATCAGCCTGTCAGAAAAAGCATATTTGACGCCAATTTTCATGTCAGAAAGGACACTTGCTTTTTCAACGGAAGTATTCTGTTTCGGAAGCGCCAAGCAGGACAATAGGCCCGTTCCCAAGATCGCCGTTACAATGTCTATCATAAGCGTTGTTCTCAATGTGCTGATTGCAAAAACCGCACCTGCCGCCGCCGGAGCCGCAAAATTGACAATAGACTGCATTGTTGCATTGATGCCGTTGTACCGCATAAGCTGATCTTCCGGGACAAGCTGTGGAATAACAGCATTGACCGCTGGAGTTTGTATTCCTGCTCCTAAAGATCGAATGACCGACATAACAAGCAAACCACCAAGCAGAGCAGGCTCTGATGAAATATGCGGAATTGCCAATACCATTATGAAAGTGGCAAATGCAATCAGCATATCTGCGCCTATAATCAATCTTTTCCTATGGTATCGGTCTGCCCATACACCGCCTACAAACGAAATGAGAAATTGCGGCAGATAGGAACAGACTGTAAATGCGGCAACCCACGCCCCGCTGGATGTTTGCATGGTCGCATACCAGACAAGCGCCATCTGAACAAGCGTAGAGCCAAAGAGTGTGATACATTGACTGGTCAAGAAAAGAAGTATTCTTTTCTGCCAGCCGGTGCGCTGTGTGTCATCCATTTTACATATCCTCCTGTTTTTTAGGAGGGAGCACAAAGCGTTGCGTTGGGTAGCCAAACTCTGTCAGCAATTCTCTTTCGGCAAAGCCGAGTTGCAATAGCATATCTCGATGCCCTGTATCGGCCTTGTCCTGCTTTCGATAGGTTGTTGTACTGATTTCCTGCCCTGGAAGATATGTTTCCAATAGTGCATCCAAGAATAGTTTTTGAAGTCCACGATTGCGATATTGCGGATGTATCCCAAGAAACTCTATACTGCCTGGAGAATAGGTGAATGCCATCGCTCCAATGAGAACATTCCCATCTTTCAGCACAAGCGCCCGGTTTTCGTCAATACTTTCTTCCAGCTTGGCTAAGTAATCAACTTCATCCATCACAGGATAACCATCAATAACAAGCCGCATTAAGTTCATCCAATCGGAAATATCATCTCTTTTGGCTAAACGAATGTCCTGCATTGTAAATTCCATAGCTGCCGGTTTCCGATGTAATGTAAAGCGTAATTGCAAAGGGTAAAAACTCCGGTTTTCGCGGTACTCTGCGGGTGGTGACTTATACATAGCCTTAAAAGCCAATGAGAAAGACTGCTGGCTCTCATATCCACAGATAAACGCAATTTCGATAATAGGCTTATCCGAAAAGGCCAGGAGCTTCGCCGCCTCTGTAAGCTGTCGGCGTTGCACATAATCATGGATTGTCATTCCTACGGTGTCGGTAAATAGTCGGTGTAAGTGATATTTTGAATAGTGAACAGCCTCCGCAACCGTTTCTAATTCCAGTTTGCCGTCAAGATGACTTTCGATATAGTCAATGACTGCCTCTATGCTGATGACCGATTGATTGCCCATTTGTGCCCCTCCTTTCCATTAAGCATGATAACAAAACTAAAGAAGAATGTTTTAATAATTATTGCGGGTTTTGAAAGTAGTTCTGGATACAGATGCTATTATAACTCCCTCCCATAAGGTCAACAAGGATAGCTCTGCCTTGGGACACTTTGTCTCGAAGTAGAGCAGGGATATTAGCTATGAGTAAAAATTATCGTTCTATTTTTACTTCCTTGAATTTGGTTTGTACATTGCCGGACTGAATGTTATTATCAATCCAGCTATATAAAATGTCTAATTGCGGTTGGGTATGGAACCAGTGTTCTCCCGGCTCCCATATTGTTAATTCGCAATGATAAGTTTTCGCAAATGCCTCTACGGTATCACGATCTGTAAAATGGTCTTTTCCTGCATATAAAATTTTTGTTGGGACTTTCCATTGAGTGACTTGATTATTTGCTGCATACTCCCAATATTTCCACGAAAGCGTTTGTCCGAAAGATGTAGGAATAGTTTGCTCGTGTTTAAGTCTTTCTTGTGAAACATTGGCCCATGACATCATCTTTTGAATAAGCGACTTCATATCAAGAACGGGGGAAACAAATAAACACTTTTCCAGATTTTCATTTTTGAAACTTAGCATACTGAACCATGCCCCAATACTATTCGCAAATAGCGCAATATCTGCCCAGCGGTTTTTGGCATATTGCATCACAGTTAGAAGCTCTGGTACAATAGTCCACGGATTAAATAAATCACGTTCCTCTTTTCTTTCGCCATGCTCGGGTAGATCAATACTTAATACTTGCCATCCATAACGATTTGCAATAGACGCAAATGCTTCTGCTTCTTCTTTATATCCTCCTTGACCGTGTATATAAAGATAGACTTTAGAGGATGTATCCCCCCATATAATTGCAGGAATATTTTTGATATTCAAATGTTCATTAGCCATTGATGTAACCTCTCAACCGAAACACTATCTATATTAGTTTGAACACTAATCTAATTAGTATTTTACAAAACACCTCTCACTTTGTCAAGAGCTACGCGGCAGGAACCCTAACTTTATTATTGACTACGCTAATGTCATTAGCTAAAATGGTTATAGGAGAATATAAAATTGAGAGGTACACTATGCGTGTTTCAAAAGCGTTGGTAATAGAAACGGCTTCACAAATAGCAGACGAACAAGGCTTAAACAGTCTGTCTCTAAAGGCAGTTGCAGAAAAATTGAATGTACGGACACCATCCCTTTATAATCATATTGAAAGCCTTGATGATTTACTTAGAGAAGTAGCTCATAAAGGGATGCGCTCTATGACTGAGCAAATGGCGCAGGCAGCTATTGGAAAGTCCGGCGATACGGCCTTGAAAGGCGTTAGCGTTGAATATTTGAATTTTATTATTGAACACCCTGGAGTATATGAAACTATTCAGTGGGCTACATGGCATGGTACGGAAGAAACAGCTCAAATATTTGGAAACTATATTAAGATTTTATCAACGATAATTTCGTCATATAATTTTCCATCTGAAAGTACAAATGAAATATTGAACCTTTTTACCGGATTTCTTCATGGCTTTACCACTTTGCAAGTGCGTTATGCCTTTTCTGATCCGCAGAAAGTCCGAGATGAGCTCTGTAATGCGGTTGGTACGATAATGTTAGGTGTTCACCAAAAATATGAAAGTCACATCGAAAACGAGTAATAAGCCTAACATGAAAATAAATAGTCAGTAGTATGAAATAAACAATCGTTCAAATAATATCACCTGAAATGTAAAATTACATTAGGTGATATTATGAAGATTGAAAGAGATGAACGACGGTTTGATTTTCACGATATAGGGCTCGCCATCAAGCGGGCGCGTGAGGCCAGCGTGATGACGCAGGAGCAACTGGCCTATATTGTTGACCGGGCTCCGCGCACCATCATGTATAACGAGAATGACGGCCAGCACCCCAGCCTCAACACCTTTTATCAGATGGTCACAATGTTCGATATATCGGTAGATCAATACTTCTATCCGTCCAAGAACAAAGGGAGCGAGTGCAGAAAGCGGATTGATGCCCTGCTCAATGCCCTAGACGAAAAAGAATTAAAAATTGTAGAAGCCACGATCCAAGCGATAAAAGCGGCTAAAGAAACGGAGGATGCGTAAGAAAAGCGTGTACCTCCGTTTTTTTGCGCCATTTTCGGGGTTTGCACAAAACGGCAAGCAATTCGGGTGTGGCCACACTCCGAAATTTTCACAGGCCGTAGGCCCGTGAAAATGCTTGTTGGGGAGCTCCCCAAACCCGCGGGACTTCGGGACAAATTGTCCCAAAGTCCCGGCGCAAGCGCCTGTTGGATGCGGCCCGGGCTAACGCTCCTGGGCCTTATTTTCCCGCCCGTCCGTATGGCCGAGCAGGTAATCAATGTTTGCCTTGACCGCAACGGCCTGCCGCATATCTGCCTGGGCTTTGCGGTCAAGGCATAGAGGGCCTTTTTCTTTTCGGAGAGCTCCCGGCGCTCCTTTTTCAGCGCGTCCATTTTCGGGAGCTTCGCCCCGCCTAAAAGATCATTCATGGCAGCTTTCGCCGCCCGATATGCGGCCAGCTCCGCTTCATGCTGGGCCAAATATTTTTTGCTGTACCGGGTCGCCTTATAGCCATCGAACACGGGCCGGTTTTTTGCAAAATCCACCGTAGCGCCCATAAGTTGTACTGTATGGGAGAGGGCCGCCTCGGTTTCCCGGAGCTTTCCGGGGCCCAGGACAGAAGCCCGCAGGCGGGTGTACTTATCCTGCCCAGGAGCCAGGAACGAAATCACGCCGCCCCGCCCATGCTTTACCCGAAAGCCAGCCTCATCCATGAGCCGCAGAAACGCCGGGAAGTCGGCTGGCTTTTTCACCAGGGCCTCCACGATGGCCAGCCGTACCCGCTGTTGTGCGGTGGGTGGCTTTTCCCCGATCCACTGGCCATAATGGAGAAAGCGGCTCTTGCTGTGCTGTTTCGGATTTTGGATAACAGAAGGCTCATGCTCAATGCACACCCGGTCAGAGAGCCGCCGCAGAGCAAAGGACGAGCCGATGAAGTTATGAAACTTCCGGGAGCAGTCCTGGGCCGTGGAATTGAAATAAATATGGTTATGCGGGTGCCCCTTGTCAATATGGGTACAGACGAAAAACTGGTACTTGCCTTTTGTCCAGCGCATGGCTGTTTCATAGCCGATTTTGTTTGCCTCCTCCGGCGTGACCTCGCCGGGAGGGAACGCCTGCCGGATCTGAAAGAACAGGGCCCCGCGCTCCACGGCCCGGCCCGTTTCCGCCTGGTACTGGCTTTTCGTCAGAAGAAACTCAGCGGGGGCCGATGACGGATCGCAGAGGTAGGCAGACACAGCTCCTATCTTTTTCGGATTGAGCCCGTAGGCGAACCGATCCTCCATCGTCTGGACAGCCGTTTTTCCAGCCGCTACTTTGTAGGACCGGATATAAGTTGTAGCGATAGCCGCGCCTCCTTTCCCAGCAGAAAAAAGGGCGGCGGTCTGTTTCACCCGCCGCCCGGCACCTCTGGAGATTATGCGTTCAACATTAACTTCTATATTTTCAAGGAAATAGTAATTGAATGTCTGTTACATTTTAACTATCTTTTTAACAGTATTTGCCGTTCTTATTGTTAGTTTATTACGGATGTTTACGCTTGCCGTTTTCGGCCACCAGTTTGTTTTCTGATAGTCTTTCCGGCTAAACGACCAAAAGACTGTTTCTTTGTAAGCCATTATCTTTTCTAATTCTTTTTTCGGTTCTCCTATTTCAGCAAGTACATCCGAAAATGTGGCTGGAGGCATGATAAAAATTAGATTATCATATATTCCCTTATCGCCATTGTCCCACCAGTCAGGTGCATTGTGAAGAATATCCTCGAGTTCTTCTTGAGATATAACAAAAACAGGAATATCTAAACCAAATTGTTTTTTAACCATTGTTTCAATTTGACTTCTGAAACCATCTATATCATCTTTATCGCTTGAAAAAATTACATTACCACTATTCATATATGTTCTAACTGATTCAAAACCAAGTCTTTCAAAACCTATCTTTAACTCTGCCATAGAAACCTTATTCTTTCCACTTATATTGATGCCACGCAAAAATGCCATATATCTTTTCATTTTTATTGCCTCCCGAGCAAGCATTATTTATTTAGTATATCATCCCAATTTGGAATAGTCCATGTAACCTCGGGACAAATTGTCCCAAAGCGTTATCCCGCAATAAAGGTCTTTAACGAGTAGGTAAGATCATCCAACTTGCAGACCAGCCATTCGGCTGCGACGGGCAGCCCGAAAGGGGAAGAAGGACACTGGGAACCTGTAAAGGATGAAGAGAATCCAGAGAATCCAGAACAGAAACCTGATGAAGAAAAGCCTGAAACTCCAGAACAGAAGCCAGATGAGGAAACACCAGAAACTCCTGAGCCGAAACCAGAGGAGCAGATACCTGAAAAGCCTGATGATTCCAATACAGACAACAAACAGGATTCTACAGAAGATACTTCAAAAGACAAGACCAATAACAAAGCAGACAATAAAACAGACAGCAAGAAAGAAGATACCAACACTGCACCAAAAACAGGCGACCCAACCAATCTTGCCTACCTTGCTACTTTAGCAGGCAGTGCCCTAGTTGGCGGTGCAAGTCTGAAATTCAGAAAAAGAAAATAATCACTATTAAAAGAGAGGTTCGCAATGCAGAACCTCTTTTTCTTAGTTTCTTGTGACTACGATATGCTACTAACAAAAGATATGTCATATTATATCTTAAGCCCCAAAAAAATTCCAGTTTTTTCAAACTACCTATTGACATCCTGTTTATTATTTTGAAAATAACGTTACGATCCTTTCTGCCGCTTCTTTTGTATCCTCCGGTGAACCAAATGTTGAAAAACGAAAATACCCTTCTCCCGCTGCGCCGAATCCTTCTCCCGGGGTTCCCACAACCTGTATTTTATGTAATAAGTAGTCAAAAAATTCCCAACTTTTCATTCCCCTCGGACACCGCATCCAGATATACGGCGCATTCTTACCGCCGCAATACCACATTCCAATCTGATCAAGTGCTTTCATCAATATCTTTGCATTTTTCTTATAAATCTGAATATTTTCGTGAATCTGTCTTTGTCCTTCTTCCGTGAAAACTGCTGCCCCACCTTTCTGAATGATGTAAGACACACCATTCGTTTTTGTTGTACGATTTCGTACCCACATTTCATTTAGGTTCATACCATTGCGTTTCAACGCTTTTGGTATTACCGTATATCCAAGCCTCGTACCTGTAAAACCAGCCGTTTTAGACAATGAACATATTTCAATCGCACATGTTTTTGCTCCATCCAGTTCAAAAATGCTGTGGGGAAGTGTTTCATCTTCAATGAAGGCTTCATATGCCGCATCGAATAGAATAAGCGAACCGTTTTCATTCGCAAAATCTACCCATACTTGAAGTTGTTCACGTGAGAAAACTGCTCCGGTAGGATTGTTTGGTGAACATATATATAATAGATCAGCCTTTATATCTTCACTTGGCTCTGGCAAAAAACTATTTTCTTCTGAGGAAGAAAGATGCACAATCTTCCTTCCAGCCATTACATTCGCATCCACATATGCCGGATAAGCCGGCTCAATTACCAAAGCAGAACTGGAGCGTTCAAATAAATCTAAAATATCTCCAAGCTCATCACTTGCTCCACTGGAAACGAACACCTCATCTGCTGATAAAGAAACGCCTCTTTTTTCATAATGCTCTGCTATCTTTTCTCTCAAGAAAGAGGCGCCGCATTCCGGCATATATCCATGAAAACTGCTTTTTGAAGCCTGATCGTCCACTGCCTCATGCAACGCCCGGATCACAGCATCGCACAATGGCAGTGAAACGTCTCCAATCCCCATTCTTAAAAGCTTTGTCCCAGGATGCTGTTCTACATAAGCCTTCGTCTTCTGAGCAATATTGTAAAAAAGATAGGAATCTTTCAATTCGCTGTAATACTTGTTTGGTCTGATCATTTTATTTTCCTCCTTGTAGAATTCTTTCACTCTGCATCAATCGTGGAAACACCAATTGTCACTTCTTCTAAAACATCTAAAAGTACTTTTACCGTATCCAGAGATGTAAGCATAGTTATATTGTTCTGCGTTGCCGCATTTCGGATTGCAACTCCATCTTCATAATGAACGCCGGAAAGAATTGCACGAGTATTGATAACATAACTGACGTATCCTGCACGGATTGCATCCAGTATCTCACTGCTTCCTTCTGATGGTTTTCTAAGTATACGAGTACGGATTCCATACTGTTTTAAATACTCTCCTGTAAGAGAGGTTGCCTCTATATTAAAACCCATATCATAAAATCGTCTGATCAAAGGAAGAGCTTCCTCTTTATCCTCATCTGCAAGCGTCACAATAACTGTTCCGTAATTTTGAACACGCATACCTGAAGCAATCATGGCTTTATACATTGCTCTGTGAAGCTTCTTATCATATCCGATTGCCTCTCCCGTTGATTTCATCTCCGGTGACAGGTAAGCATCCATACCATTCAGCTTTGCAAAGGAAAATGCAGGCACTTTCACATACCACCTCTTCTTTTCTTCGGGATAGCTCACAGTAATTCCCTGCTCCTTCAAGCTATTTCCGAGAATGACTTTCGTTGCAATATCAGCCAATGGATATCCGGTTGCTTTTGACAAAAACGGAACGGTTCTTGACGAACGTGGATTTACCTCAATGATAGATACATTCTCCTGTTTGTCCACGATAAACTGAATATTAAACAGTCCCATAATGCCAATGCCAATACCCAGTTTTTTCGCATAATCCAAAATCGTAGCCTTTATCTTATCTGAAATACTAAACGTCGGATATACACTGATGGAATCGCCGGAATGAACCCCTGTCCTTTCTACCAGCTCCATGATTCCCGGAACAAATACGTCCGTACCGTCACAAATGGCATCAATTTCGACTTCTTTCCCACAGATGTATTTGTCTACCAATACCGGTTTATCTTCATCAATCTCTACCGCAGTTTTCAGATAGTGCCGCAGGTGCTCTTCCTTTGCCACAATTTGCATGGCTCTTCCGCCAAGTACAAAACTCGGACGTACCAGCACCGGATAGCCTATTTCTTCTGCGGCTTTTACGCCATCTTCTATATTTGTTACAGCCTTTCCTTTTGGCTGTGGTATTTTCAACTCTGCTAACAGCTTTTCAAAAGAATCTCTGTTTTCTGCTTTTTCGATTGCCACACAGTCCGTGCCAATCAGCCGCACCCCGCGTTCCTGCAGTGGATTTGCCAGATTGATTGCAGTTTGACCGCCAAGTGATGCAATAATTCCATCCGGCTTCTCCATTTCGATCACATTCATAACATCTTCTACGCAAAGAGGCTCAAAATACAGCTTGTCGGATGTGGTATAATCCGTAGACACAGTTTCCGGATTATTATTGATGATGATTGCCTCATATCCGGCTTCTTTAATGGTTTTCACTGCATGTACCGTGGAATAATCAAACTCCACACCCTGACCGATACGAATGGGACCGGAACCCAATACAATGATTTTCTTCCGCTTTTTCACGATCGATTCATTTTCATCCTCATAAGTAGAATAAAAATAAGGAACATAGCTTTCAAATTCCGATGCACAGGTATCAATCATTTTATAGACTGGGAAAATACCATGTGTCTTACGCATTTCATAAATGTCCGTTTCCGTCATATTCCACAGCCACCCAACTGCTCTATCTGAGAAGCCTGCCTTCTTTGCCTGATACAAAACTTCTCTGTTACCAGTACATTGCTTCAATTCTTTCTCCATATCAATGATTTTTTTCATCTTATCAAGGAAGAAACTGTCCATGTGTGTCTGCTCCCTGATATCAGAAACCGATTCACCCATTCGGAGCAACCGGGCAATGGCAAAGATACGGTCATCCGTTCCGATTTTGATATATTCCATCAAAGCCTTTTTATCTTCTTTTTCAAACTTTTCCATATACAAATGATTTACGCCTGTTTCGAGAGAACGGATTGCTTTTAACAGACTCTCCTCAAAAGTTCTGCCAATGCTCATGACTTCCCCGGTTGCTTTCATCTGTGTACCCAACTTCTGATTTGCATCGGTAAATTTATCAAATGGAAAACGCGGCATTTTTGTCACCACATAATCCAATGCCGGTTCAAAAGATGCAGGCGTATTTACCAACATAATCTCATCCAGAGTCATTCCTACACTGATTTTCGCAGATACTCTTGCAATCGGATATCCGCTTGCCTTTGATGCCAATGCAGAGGAACGGGAAACCCGCGGATTTACCTCGATCAGATAATATTGAAGAGAGTTGGGATCAAGTGCAAACTGTACATTGCAACCGCCTTCCACTTGCAAAGCGCGGATGATTTTTAAAGCGCTGTCCCGGAGCATCTGATATTCCTTATTTGTCAGTGTCTGTGAAGGACATACTACAATGGAATCTCCTGTGTGGATTCCTACTGGATCCAGATTTTCCATATTACAGATTGTAATTGCCGTGTCATTAGCGTCACGTATCACTTCATATTCAATTTCTTTAAATCCCTTGACGCTTTTCTCTATCAGAACCTGATGAACCGGCGATAAAGAGAGAGCATTATTAATCAGACTGAGAAACCCCTGCTCGTCATCTGCAAAACCACCTCCGGTTCCTCCAAGAGTAAATGCAGGACGAAGTACCACCGGATAGCCAATATCCTCAGCAGCTTTTATAGCTTCCTCCACCGTATTAACAATGACAGACGGAAGCACCGGCTCTCCTAAGCTTTCACAAAGCTCTTTAAAGAGTTCTCTGTCCTCTGCCCTCTCAATACTCTCACTGCTGGTTCCTAAAAGTTCCACACGGCATTCTTTTAAAATTCCTTTTTTCTCAAGCTGCATTGCCAGATTAAGACCGGTCTGACCACCAATTCCCGGCACAATGGCGTCCGGACGTTCACGGCGGACAATCTTCGCAACATATTCTAAAGTCAGCGGCTCCATATACACCTTATCTGCAATAGTGGTATCTGTCATAATTGTTGCCGGATTGGAATTGCATAAGACAACCTCATACCCTTCTTCTTTCAGTGCAAGACATGCCTGCGTCCCTGCATAGTCAAATTCTGCCGCCTGACCGATCACGATTGGACCGGAACCAATGACAAGTATTTTCTTCAAGTCAGTTCTTTTCGCCATCTTTTGTTCCCTCCATCATTTCTATAAACTGCTCAAACAAATATCCACTGTCCTGCGGTCCCGGTGCGCTTTCCGGGTGATATTGTACACTGAACACCTTATCTTCCTCACATACAACACCTTCTACTGTCTGATCCAGAAGATTTATATGTGTTACTTTCAGCCGGGTATCCCTGAGACTTTCCCTGTCCACTGCATAGGAATGATTCTGGGAAGTAATCTCTATCTTTCCAGTCAGAAGATTTTTTACCGGATGATTCCCTCCCCTGTGTCCAAATTTTAACTTATAGGTTCTTGCTCCATAGGCAAGAGAAATAATCTGATGACCAAGGCAGATTCCAAAGATCGGATATTTCCCCCGCAGGTGTCTCACCAGCTCTATAACCGGCTGTACATCCATCGGATCTCCCGGTCCATTGGATAAGAAAATGCCGTCAGGTTTTATTTTTTCTATTTCTTCTATGGGCGTATTCCACGGAAATATCGTCACGTTGCAGCCTCGTTTGTTTAAGCTCCTCACAATATTCTGCTTCATTCCACAATCAATGGCAGCTACCTGATATTTTCCGTTTGGAATCCTATATCGTTGAATTTCTTTTCTGCTCACAAAGGCGACCGCATCTTTTGGTATGTCATATGATCTCAATTTGCAAAGCCCTTCCCGCAGGGTAGTATCCACATCTGTAATTAATCCTTTTCTGCTTCCAAAATCACGTATCGAGCGTACCAGCTTTCTGGTATCAATTCCATAAATCCCCGGAACCCGGTATTTCTCCATGATTTCGGATAATGTATATTTACTGCGGAAGTTGGATGGCTGATCATTATAATCTCTTACAACCAATCCTCCAATCGTTGGCGTTTCTGTTTCAAAATCTTCTTCTGCAATCCCATAGTTTCCTATCAACGGATATGCCATCACAACAGTCTGACAGGTATAAGACGGATCTGAAATAATTTCCTGATACCCCACCGGCGATGTATTAAATACGATTTCTGTAATTCTCTCATCACAGGAGCCAAAACCATATCCATAGTATTCACTGCCATCGGCGAGAATCAGTTTTCTATCAAATTTTTGCATAATGTTTATACCTCTTTACTACTATACCTATTATCATGATTCAGTACCTTCATGATTTCTCTCTGACAATCTTCTTTCAAAACGGTCTTTACGGAGATCTGTCGGAATTTGGGTTGGATATTTTCCACTAAAACAGGCATCGCAATAATCTCTGCTGTCAATCAGCTTACTCAGCTTCTCTACCCCTAAATATCCCAAAGAATCCACGCCGATCATATCAGCAATTTCTTCCATGTTATGATGACAGGCAATCAGATTTTCTTCCGAATCAATATCCGTGCCATAATAACAGGGATGTAAAAATGGGGGAGCTGAAATTCTCATATGTATTTCTTTTGCTCCTGCATCACGCAACAGCTTTACAATTCGTTTACTGGTTGTACCTCTTACAATAGAATCGTCAATGAGTATGACACGTTTTCCATTGATTACATTTTTTACAGGAGAAAGCTTGATCCTGACTTGATCCAGACGTTCATTTTGTCCCGGTGAAATAAATGTTCTTCCAATGTATTTGTTCTTAATGAGACCAATACCATAAGGAATGCCAGATTTATTCGCATAACCAAGAGCTGCATCCATTCCGCTGTCCGGAACTCCAATTACAATATCTGCTTCCGCCGGATAACTTTCTGCCAGAAGTTCGCCTGCTTTCATTCGTGAATTATGAACAGACACACCATCTATAACAGAATCCGGTCTTGCAAAATAGATATATTCAAAAATACAGGTTTTCTGCTTCTGCTTTCTGCAGTGTTCTTTTCTTGATTTAACGCCATTCTGACTAAACACCAAAATCTCACCAGGAAGCAGATCTCTTATAAATTTTGCTCCAACTGCTGACAGTGCGCAGCTTTCAGATGCCACTACATAAGTTCCATCCTGCATCTGCCCATAACAAAGTGGTCGGAATCCATAAGGATCTCTTGCTGCAATCATCTTTGTGGACGACAGCAAAACAAGAGAATAAGCTCCTTCCAGTAAATTCATCGTGTTGCTTACTGCTTCTTCTATACTCGGTGTCCCAAGCCTTTCTCTTGTAATCACGTACGCAATGGTTTCTGTATCGCTGGTAGTATGAAAAATAGCTCCAGATAATTCTAACTTATCACGCAGCTCCAATGCATTACTCAAATTTCCGTTATGAGCCAACGCCATTTTCCCCTTTTGGTGGTTCACTTCAATAGGCTGACAGTTATTTCGTGTTGTTCCGCCAGTTGTTCCATATCTTACATGCCCCACTGCCATAATCCCTTCTGGCAAGCGCTCCAAGATATCCTTAGAAAATACTTCGCTCACAAGCCCCAGATCCTTATAGGAAGAAAATACGCCATCATCATTTACAACAATGCCGCAGCTTTCCTGTCCTCTATGCTGCAGGGCATAAAGTCCATAATAGACAAGCTCTGCAATCTTTTCTCTTTTTGTACTCATCACTCCGAACACACCACATTCTTCATGAATAGCCATAACTTCTTTTCCTCCCACACTCATTCTACTGTAACAGATTTTGCCAGATTCCTCGGTTTATCAATATCGCAGCCACGATTCAATGCAACATAATAGGCAAAAAGCTGTAATGGTATTACACCAAGAACTGGCTGCAAAAGTAAATGTGTCTTTGGTATTACAAACATTTCCGATGCCTGACTGCCTATCTGGTTTACGGTCAGCTCTGTAGTCAGTGCAATGACTTCTGCACCTCTGGATTTTACCTCCACAATATTAGACAAGGATTTTTCTGTCAGAGGCTCATAGGTTGCCAGAGCCACCACCAATGTTCCCGGTTCTATCAGAGATATGGTTCCGTGCTTCAATTCTCCCGCTGCATAAGATTCTGAATGAATATAAGATATTTCTTTCAGTTTCAAAGAACCTTCTAGTCCAAGTGCATAGTCCAGATTACGCCCAATATAAAAAATACTGTTATGATTGAAATAATTGGCTGCTGTTTTCTGATAATGATCCAAATTATTTAAAATGACACTTATCTTTTCAGGCAGACTTTGAAGTTCCCTGATAATCGCCGCATATTCATCCTGTTCAATTCTGTTTAACTGTTTTGCAAGATAAGTTCCCAACATAAGTAAAAGCACCATCTGTGTGGTATACGCTTTTGTGGTTGCTACTGCAATCTCCGGTCCTGCCCAAGTGTAAAATACATAATCTGATTCTCGTGCTATCGAACTTCCCATAACATTTACGATTGACAGGACTTTGGAACCTTTTCGCTTTGCTTCTCGAAGCGCTGCCATAGAATCCAGTGTTTCTCCAGATTGACTGATCACAATTACAAGAGATGATTCACCGAGTAATGGTTCACTGTACCTGAATTCTGATGCCAGACAAGCTTCTACTGGAATGTGAAGAAGCTTTTCCCATGCATATTTCCCCACCATACCCACATGATATGCAGAACCACATGCAACAATATAGATTCTGGAAATGTTCTTCATCAACTCTTTTGCGTCATTTAATTCTTCCAGCACAATTTCTCTGTTAACCAGTCTGGGAGAAATTGTTTTCCGTACCGCCTCTGGCTGTTCCATAATTTCTTTCAGCATAAAATGCGAATATCCACATTTTTCTGCTGCGGAAACATCCCACTCAATCAGATGTTTATCTTTTTCCAGCAAAAATCGATCCCGATCAAAGATCTGAACCTGCTCTGCCGTAATAACAGCCACTTCTCCGTCTTCCATATAAGTAACTGTCCTCGTATGTGACAAAAGAGCAGTCACATCAGAAGCAATATAATTTTCTTCCTTTCCATAACCGATCAGCAAAGGAGCATCCTTTCTGGCGGCAACAAGCTGTCCGGGATAATCCGAGCAGAGAATTCCCATAGCATAAGCGCCCTTGATCCGGTCTAAAACCGCGTATACCGCATCCATAAGATTTTCATTTTTTTTATAGTAATATTCTAATAACTGAACAATCACCTCTGTATCCGTATCGGAAGAAAAAGTAATTCCTTTGCGGATAAGGGATTGTTTGATTTCCTGATAATTTTCAATAATCCCATTATGGACAACTGCTATCTTCCCTTCCTGTCCGACATGCGGATGGGCATTCGTATCATTTGGCTCACCATGAGTTGCCCATCTGGTATGGCCAATCCCGACGTTACCTGACAACTGTTTTTGAGAATCCAGTAATTCACGCAGAACAGACAAACGACCCTTGCTTTTTTTTACCTGCAAGTCGCCTTCTGCTGATACAACTGCGACTCCTGCAGAATCATAACCTCTGTATTCCAGTCGTTCCAGACCATCAAGCAATTTCGGTACAGCTTCTGTTTTTCCAGTATATCCAATAATTCCACACATGTTTCTACTCCTCTTTTTGCCTTGCTTTTTTTAATGCCGTCCTGATAAATTCTTTAAACAATGGATGTGACTGATTTGGACGGCTCTTAAATTCCGGATGAAACTGTACACCCACAAAAAATGGATGTTCTTTTAGTTCTATAGTTTCGACTAATCGATTGTCCGGAGAAGTGCCGCTGATTACAAGTCCGGCTTTCACCAATGGCTCACGATATTCATTATTAAACTCATATCGATGACGATGTCTCTCATAAATCAGTTTGTCACCGTAGCATTTTTCTATTTTTGTCCCAGCTTTCACACTGCAAGGATAACTGCCTAACCGGAGTGTACCGCCTTTATCTCTTCTCTCATTCTGGTCTGGCATAAAGTCAATAACCTTATGGGAACACTGCTCATCAAATTCGCCCGAATGAGCATCTGAAATTTTCATAACATCCCTTGCAAATTCTATAACAGCAATCTGCATTCCCAGACAAATACCAAAATATGGAATCTGATTTTCACGGGCATATTTTGCCGACAGGATCATTCCTTCAACACCACGGTTTCCAAATCCTCCCGGAATGATAATTCCGTCCATTCCTTTTAATATATCGTTTACGTTCTCTTTTGCAATATGTTCCGAATCAATCCAGTTTATTTTTACAAATGTATTCAACTCATATCCTGCATGATCCATCGCTTCTGCCACAGAGAGATATGCGTCATGAAGCTTTACATACTTTCCAACAAGACCAATATGCACTTCTTCAGAACGATTGCGGATACGGTCTACCATCTGTTTCCACTCCGCCAAATTCGGCTTAGACGCATCAATATGAAGTTCTCTGCATACAACGTCTGAAAATCCCGATTCTTCCAGCATCAAAGGCGCTTCGTATAAATTTTGTAATGTTCTGTTTTCAATCACACAGTCTGGTTTCACATTACAGAAAAGAGAAATTTTCTGAAATATGGATTCTTCCAGAGGTTTATCGGATCGCAGAACGATAATATCAGGATTGATACCCAGTCCTCGAAGTTCCTTGACTGAATGCTGTGTTGGTTTTGACTTGTGTTCTTCAGAGCCACTCAAATACGGGACTAACGTCACATGAATAAATAAACTGTTCTCTTTTCCAACTTCCAGTGAAATCTGGCGTACTGCTTCCAAAAATGGCTGAGATTCAATATCTCCGATTGTTCCGCCAATCTCTGTGATTACAATATCTGCATCCGTCCTTTTTCCTACGCGGTACACAAAATCCTTAATCTCATTTGTAATATGCGGAATCACCTGAACTGTAGAACCAAGGTATTCTCCCCTTCGTTCCTTGTTTAATACGTTCCAATAGACCTTTCCTGTAGTCAGATTTGAATATTTATTTAAATCTTCATCAATAAATCTCTCGTAATGCCCCAAATCCAAATCCGTTTCTGCCCCGTCCTCTGTCACAAATACTTCGCCATGCTGATATGGACTCATAGTTCCCGGATCTACATTAATGTACGGATCTAACTTCTGTGCTGCGACTTTTAAACCTCTTGATTTTAAAAGTCGGCCCAGCGAAGCCGCCGTAATCCCTTTTCCCAGACCGGATACCACACCGCCAGTCACAAAAATATATTTGGTCATGATTATATCCATTCCTTTCTTGAATTTCGGTACTTTTTCTTCAAAAGTTACTTTTATTTTCCACTATCACCATAATTCAAAAGCACCCTTGCCGAAGGATCATTCACATTACATCCTTCCCATTCTTTATTTGGCATCCAGAAATCTGCAATCATCTCAGCCTGTCCCGGATAATATTTCTCAAAAATCTCTCTGTACAATAAGGATTCTTTCGTAAATGGTCTGGCATGGGTATATTTTTTGCATCTCTCTTTGAATTCGAAATCAGTATATCTGCTTTCTGCGTATTCTTTCAGATAATCAACCATGGAATGTCCTACTGCATCGGAAAAAGCGGCTTTTTCTCTCCATAGAATCTCTTCCGGCAGGTAACCGTCCTGTTCAAACGCATGGCGGAGCAGATATTTTCCTTTTCCGTAAGTGTTAAGCTTTAATCCCGGATCTGCCGCCATCACATATTTTACAAAGTCCAAATCACCAAATGGCACTCTTGCTTCCAAAGAGTTTACAGAAATACATCGGTCTGCACGAAGTACATCATACATATGTAATTCTCTGATCCTTTTTTTTGATTCTGTCTGAAATGCTTCCGCATTTGGTGCAAAATCGGTATATTTATAGCCAAATAATTCATCGGAAATTTCTCCGGTAAGCAGTACACGAATGTCTGTCTGCTCATGAATGGCTTTACAGACCAGATACATGCCTATTGATGCACGTATGGTAGTAATATCATAAGTTCCCAGAATCCGGATTACTTCTTCCAATGTATCTATAACTTCCTCCGGTGTCATATAAACCTCTGTATGCTCACTGCCAATATACGCTGCTGTCTGTCTGGCATATTTTAAGTCAATGGCATCTTCCGTCATACCAATGGCAAAAGTACGGATGGGGTTAGAACTTTCTTTTGCCGCAATGGCACAGACAAGTGAAGAATCTAACCCTCCGGAGAGAAGAAATCCCACCTTGGCGTCTGCTACCAGACGTTTTTTTACTCCTGCTATGAGAAGATCATGGATTTTATGACATACTGTTTCCAGATTATCCTGGCATATATGCTCTGTTTTCGTGATATCGCAGTAACATATAAATTTTCCATTTTTATAAAAATATCCTGGCGGAAAGGGCATGATTTTGTCCGTTAGACCTACCAGATTTTTGGCTTCACTGGCGAACAGAATCACACCGTTTTCGTCATATCCATAATAGAGAGGACGTATTCCAATGGGATCTCTGGCAGCAATATATTCCCCTTTATCTCCATCGTAGAGAATCAAAGCAAATTCTGCATCCAGCATGGCAAACATATCTGTACCGTATTCCTTATACAGCGGCAAAAGAATTTCACAGTCCGAATCACTTACAAAAGAATAACAGCAGGACAATTCTTCTCTTATTTTCTCAAATCCGTAGATTTCCCCATTGCATACTACATAACTGCTGCCCAGCCGGAAAGGCTGCATCCCGGACGGTGTCAGTCCCATAATGGCCAGCCTGTGAAACCCAAGAAGACCATTTCCTGTATCAATGATTCGGCTGTCATCCGGACCTCTGGAAATGGTTTGATCAAAACCTTGTTTAAATTTATCTAAATCGGCTTCTTGACCGCAATATCCCATGATCGAACACATACATTTTACCTCCATTTTCAGGAACTGCTGTATGGCTCTCACTCTCCCATACTCGCTGTAAACAGTTCCCTGTACTTTCCTTTATTCTACATCCTGTAAAGCATCAAAGCCTTCCTCACCGGTTCTGATTTTTACAACATTTTCCACATCGTAAACAAAAATCTTACCGTCTCCAATGTGACCTGTATAAAGAACTCTTTTCGCTGTTTCAATAATACTGCGGACCGGAACCTTGCTAACCACAATTTCCACCTGAATTTTTGGGAGCAGGTTTGCCTCAATCTGCACACCGCGATAGTACTCTGGTTTTCCTTTTTGTACTCCGCATCCAAGGACATGTGATACGGTCATACCTGTGATTCCCAAATCCATCATGGCTGCTTTTAAAGGCTCAAGTCTTGATTCTTTGCATACGATTTCCACTTTGGTAAATTTCGGGATACCATCTTCAAATGCAGGCACCTTTTTCACTGGTATTGCTTCTGCCACCGGCACATCCCCTGTAGTAAACACAGTATTGGTATCTACATCTTCGACAATAGTATCCGGCAACATGGAAAATCCGGCATAAGCGGTAAGCAGTCCGTGTTCTGAAACATCCAATCCTGCGATTTCATCTTCTGCTTTTGCACGAAGTCCGATGGTATGTTTAAGTGCTAAAAATACAACAGTGATGATCACCGCAACATAGACTGCTACTGAGAGAACACCTAATACCTGGATTCCCAGAAAATGTACACCGCCGCCATAAAACAGACCTGCTTCAGTAGTCACTCCTGTGGCAAAAAGCCCTGTCAAAATTGTACCAGTAGCGCCACAGACACAGTGAACAGAAACAGCCCCTACCGGATCATCAATTTTAGCAACCTTATCAAAAAATTCTACTGACAACACAATCAGAACACCACAGACAATACCAATGATGGCTGCCCCAACTGCATCCACAGCATCACAGCCAGCGGTGATTCCCACCAGACCAGCCAAAGCGGCATTGTAAGTCATAGAAACATCTGGTTTTTTGTAACGAATCCAGGTAAAGATCAACGTCACACAACAGGCAACAGCGGCTGCCATATTGGTATTAAAGAATACCCTTCCTGCTGTTTCAATGAGAGCATCGCTGTCCATTCCTACGGTGGAAGCTCCGTTAAAACCAAACCAGCAGAACCAGAGGATAAAGACACCTAGGGCTGCAAAGGTCAGATTATGTCCTAAAATCGCCTGTGGTTTACCATTTTTATCATATTTTCCAATACGTGGTCCTAAGATTTTTGCACCAATCAAAGCACAAATACCACCTACCATATGTACAGCTGTGGAGCCTGCAAAATCATGAAATCCCATCTGAGAAAGCCAGCCGCCTCCCCAGATCCAGTGACCGGAAACCGGATAGATCAGAAGAGAAATCGCTGCTGAATAAATACAGTAAGCACTGAATTTGGTTCTCTCTGCCATTGCCCCTGATACGATTGTAGCAGACGTTGCACAAAAGACTGTCTGGAAAATCACAAAAGCCCAAAGAGGAACACCGGAAGGAAGCACCTGGCTATAGTCTCCTCGAATCAGAGGATCAAAAGAACCGATGATTCCGGAACCGTTTCCAAACATCAATCCAAATCCAACCAGCCAGAAAGCCGGGGTTCCGATACAAAAATCCATCAGGTTTTTCATTAAAATATTTCCAGTATTTTTAGCTCTGGTAAATCCGGCTTCACACATGGAAAATCCGGCCTGCATAAAAAACACCAAGGCTGCACCAATTAATACCCAGATTGTATTTACAGAACTATACATAATAACCACTCCTCCCAAATTTCATTTTTATTTTACACTAAACAACAAATCTCCATAGGTTGGGAAAGGCCAGTATTTCTTTGCCGTAACGGTTTCTGCCTCATCACAGGCTATTCTTAATTCCTGCATTCTGGTCAATACCGTATCCCGGATGTTGCAAGACTGTGTCTTAATATCTTTCAGATCCTGAATTTCTACCAGTGAAGTTTCCAATGCGTCTGTCCGAAACGCCATCTGATCCGTAAGTATAGATAATTTCTTTATCAGACTGCTTTCATACTGACAAGCCAAAGTCTCATCGACATTTTTCTTCACGGAAACCGTCTTTGCCAATTCCATTGTATAAGCTTCTACCGCCGGAATAATTTCTCTTTTTGCCATGTCCACCATGGTATTTGCTTCTATTACAATAGTTTTGCAGTAGTTTTCCAGCATAATTTCGCATCTAGATTCCAGCTCTGTTCTTGAGAACACCTTATGTGAAGTAAGCATTCTGACATTTTTTTCATCCAGCAGATGAGGCATGCAATCTGGTGTGGACGGATAATTCAAAAGTCCCCTTGTTTCTGTTGCTTCTTTGATCCATGCATCATCATAACCATTTCCATTGAAAATAATCCTTTTATGATCTTTAATCGTCTTCCGAATCATGGCATGAAGGGTTTCTTCAAAGTTTTCTGCATTCTCCAGTCTGTCTGCATAGATTTTCAAGCTTTCTGCCACAGCACTGTTGAGCATCATATTGGCGCATGCAATGCTGTTGGAGGAACCAAGCATACGGAATTCAAATTTATTTCCTGTAAAAGCAAAGGGTGATGTGCGGTTTCTGTCTGTGGTATCTCGATTAAATTTGGGAAGTACATCCACACCAAGCTTCATTTGTGTTTTCTCAGCTCCCGCATAAGGAATATCTTTTTCAATAGCTTCTAAGACTCCGTTTAACTCATCCCCAAGAAACATGGATACCACAGCAGGCGGAGCTTCATTTGCTCCAAGACGGTGGTCGTTTCCGGCAGTTGCTACAGACAGTCTTAAAAGATCCTGATAATCGTCTACTGCTTTGATCACTGCACACAGAAAGAGTAAAAATTGAGCGTTTTCATAGGGTGTTTCTCCCGGTGACAGCAAGTTTACCCCTGTGTCCGTGGAGATAGACCAGTTATTATGTTTTCCACTTCCATTGACTCCCGCAAAAGGCTTTTCGTGGAGCAGACAGACAAGTCCGTGTTTTGCAGCTACTTTTTGCATGATTTCCATAGTAAGCTGATTATGGTCCGTAGCAATGTTGGTAGTCGTATAGATAGGAGCCAGTTCATGCTGTGCCGGAGCCACTTCGTTGTGCTGCGTCTTTGCAAGAATACCAAGCTTCCAGAGTTCCTCATTTAAGTCAGACATATAAGATTCCACCCTTGGTTTAATCACACCGAAATAATGATCATCCATTTCCTGACCTTTGGGCGGTCTTGCACCAAATAGAGTACGACCTGTAAATCGAAGATCTTTTCTTTGGTCATACATTTCTTTTGTAATGAGAAAATATTCCTGTTCCGATCCTACAGAGGTGGTAACATAGTTCACCTTGTCATTGCCAAAGAGACGGAGAATCCGAAGCGCCTGTTTATTCAGAGCCTTCATAGAACGAAGCAGTGGTGTCTTCTTATCCAGTGCTTCTCCTCCATAGGAACAAAAAGCAGTTGGAATACATAAGGTTTTTCCCTTAATAAATGCATAAGAAGTAGGATCCCATGCAGTATATCCTCTTGCCTCAAAGGTAGCTCTTAAACCACCGGAAGGAAAAGAAGATGCATCCGGTTCTCCTTTAATCAGCTCTTTTCCGGAAAACTCCATGATAACGCCTCCATTTGGAGAAGGAGATATAAAGCTGTCATGTTTTTCCGCAGTGATTCCGGTAAGAGGCTGAAACCAGTGTGTGTAATGTGTTGCACCTTTTGATACGGCCCATTCTTTCATAGCCTCTGCCACTGCGTCTGCTACGCTGCTGTCCAGCTTCACACCTTCATCTATGGTTTTTCTCAAAGACTGGTACACTTTTGCAGATAAACTGGCTTTCATGACTCTGTCATCAAAAACCATACAGCCAAAGTATTTTGAAACATTTTTTCTTTTCATGAATAACACTCCTTTCGTATAAAAAAGGCAAGGATACCTTTCCTGTTTTACACATGAAAGACGCCCTTGCCTTCTTTAAGCTATTCGATTGTTACAATAGAAAAAGCGTCTCTGAGATTCTGTTCTCAAAGACGCCCTTGCCTTTACGTGTTGCATGATAACACCGTACAAACCTCTTTGTCAATGGATTTTTTTGTTTTTTTATAAGTACAAAATTTTTTTGCTTTTTTGTTGACAAGCTTTTTTTCCGGTGTTATAATTCAAAACAATTTCATACAATAAACTGATGAAGCGGAGATAACGGCAATGATGCCTGTACAGAGAACCCGGATGCTGAGAACGGGTGAGAAACAAGTTGTCAAATGGACCGCTGAGGGTACAGTCAAAAGTATAAGATTTTCTTATACCCAGTATTCTGTAACGTGAGGCATACGTCAGTTGCCGGGGATATGCTGGTATCCCGCTAAGAGTACAGGCATCGCCTGTGAAGCAAGGTGGCACCGCGGATTTTTCATTCGTCCTTGACAGATTCTATGATTCTGTCAAGGATTTTTTTATTAGGAGGACAAGCTTATGAACATTACACCAACACTGAAAGAAGTACAGAACATAGCGGCAGAGGGGCTTTATCAGATGCTTCCTGTAAGCTGCGAGATTCTGTCTGACTTTACCACTCCTCTGGAGACCATGAAAATTCTGAAACAGGTTTCTACTCATTGTTATCTGCTGGAATCTGCTGTTCCGCAAGGGCAATGGGGCCGCTACAGTTTTCTGGGATATGATCCAAAGCTGGAAATCACCTGTAGAAACGGGAACATGAAAATCGGAGATTTGAAACTAAAAACCAGTCATCCTTCCAATTATATCCGTCAGATTATGGCTGAACGGAAAAGTCCGGGATTTTCCCATCTTCCACCTTTTACCGGGGGTCTGGTTGGATATTTTTCTTATGATTATTTCGGATACACAGAGCCTTCTGTACCTGGGTATCCAGAGGATGAGCAGACTTTTCAGGATTTGGATCTGATGCTTTTTGATAAAGTCATTGCTTTTGACCATGTACGCCAAAAGCTTATTCTCATAGTAAACATGGAATTAAAGGATCCGGAGGCAGGATATCACAAAGCCGTACTGGAACTGGAACAGCTTATCCATCTCTTGCGGACAGGAAAAAAGAAAGAAGAACCAGGCGGAAAAATGCTGAACAGGCCTGTTTCTTTCTTTAATAAAGAACAGTTTTGTTCCATGGTGGAAAAAGCAAAACAATACATTCAGGAAGGGGATATTTTTCAGATTGTTCTTTCCAATTATTTCCATGCCCCCTTTCAAGGAAGCCTGCTCAATACCTACCGGCTTCTGCGCACCATGAATCCTTCTCCCTATATGTTTTATTTCTCAGGAACTGATGTAGAAGCAGCGGGTGCTTCGCCTGAGACTTTGGTAAAACTGGAAAACGGTATTCTCCATACATTTCCTCTTGCGGGAACCAGACCAAGAGGAAATACAGAAAAACAGGATAAATTACTGGAGCAGGAATTGCTGGCAGATGAGAAGGAATTGGCTGAGCACAATATGCTGGTAGATTTGGGAAGAAATGATCTTGGAAAAATCAGTAAGATTGGATCTGTCCAGATAGAAGAATTCCATGCCATCCAGCGTTTCTCCCATGTAATGCACATTGGTTCCACCATCCGCAGTGAAATTCGCAAAGAGAAAGATGCCCTGGATGCCATAGAAGCAGTCCTGCCGGCAGGAACCCTGTCCGGAGCGCCGAAAATCAGAGCCTGCCAGATTATCCGCCAGCTGGAAAACAACAAACGGGGAATTTACGGTGGAGCCATTGGCTATATAGATTTCACCGGCAATATGGATACCTGCATTGCCATCCGTATTGCCTATAAGAAGGATGGACAGGTATATGTAAGGAGCGGGGCCGGAATCGTAGCAGATTCCGTACCGGAAAAAGAATATGAAGAGTGCCTGAACAAAGCAAAAGCTTCCCTGCGAGCTCTGGAACTGGCACAGGAGGAGGACTTATGATCTTATTAATTGATAATTATGACAGCTTCTCTTTTAATCTTTATCAGTTTCTCGGAGAATGGGAGCCCGATATTCTGGTAGTTCGAAATGATGAAATGACGCTGGAAGAAATCCGGGCAAAGCAACCTGATAAAATCGTACTTTCTCCAGGTCCCGGCAGACCGGAGGATGCCGGAAACATTATTGATGTGGTAAAGACCCTGGGAAAAGACATCCCCATACTCGGCGTGTGCCTGGGACATCAGGCCATTTGTTCTGCTTTTGGTGCTTCCATTGACTATGCCGGACAGCTTATGCATGGAAAGCAATCTGAAATCAGCCTGGATCTAACCTGTCCTCTGTTTCATGGCTGCAAAAGCAAAAGTCTTGTGGGAAGATACCACTCTCTCGCCGCAGCACCCCATACTCTTCCAGATTCCCTGAAAGTAACTGCCATTACCACCAACGGGGAAATTATGGGTGTGCAGCACATGGAATATCCCATTTTCGGCGTACAGTTCCATCCCGAATCTGTCATGACACCAGAAGGAAAAACCATGATTAAAAATTTTGTAAAGGAGATATTTTAGATCCGTTCCGAAAAGGATGCACCATCCTATATAAAATCCTTGAAGGATGCAATAAATTCTAATTGACAAATATTTCTAAACGTTGTATAAATATGCATATGAGCAAAGGCGTTCATTTAGGAAGCAAGAATTCTCTGCTTTCAAAAATGGACGTCTTTGTTTTTATTATTATTTTAAAAAATGAAAGGAAGGTCAATGAAAATGAAAATAGAAGGTCAAGTAAGAATTCCTTCCGGATGTGCCATTGCAGCCATGATTTCCAGAGAGGGAAAAAGAATATCCGGCGAAAGCATTACCAATGCCATGAAACCCATGCATGACCGTTCCAATGGCCTGGGAGGAGGATTTGCCGCTTACGGAATCTATCCTGAGTATAAAGATTTTTATGCATTTCATATGTTTTTTGACAGCAGAGCTACCAGAAAAGAATGCGAATTATTTTTAAAAGAACGATTTGAAATCGTACAATCGGAAATTATTCCCACTCGAAAGATACCGGCGATTACTGATGAGCCTATTATCTGGAGATATTTTGTGGCTCCTTTCAAGTCCCTTCTCACATCCATGCAGTTAGATGAAAAGGAATATGTAGTACGCACCGTGATGAAGCTTAATACCGAAATGCCTGGAGCCTATGTCTTTTCCAGTGGAAAGAATATGGGAACCTTTAAAGCGGTTGGTTATCCGGAAGACATTGGTGTTTTCTATAAATTAGATGAATACAAGGGATATTCCTGGACTGCTCACGGTCGGTACCCTACCAACACTCCAGGCTGGTGGGGAGGAGCACATCCCTTTACTCTTCTGGATTCTTCTGTTGTACATAACGGAGAAATTTCTTCCTATGACGCCAACCGCCGATTCATGGAAATGTTCGGATATAAGTGTACTCTTCAAACGGATACGGAAGTCATTACGTATATTTTAGATTACCTGCTCCGTCGGCAAGGTCTGACTCTTGGAGAAGCCTCCAGCGTCATTGCTGCTCCGTTTTGGAGTACCATTGCCTCAAAAACTGATCTGGAAGACCAGAAAAAACACACGTATTTAAGAACCATGTTTCCAAGCCTTCTGATTACCGGACCATTTTCCATTGTGTTTGGGTTTAATGGCGGTCTGATGGCTCTCAATGATCGGTTGAAGCTTCGCTCCATGGTTGTAGGAGAAAAAGAAGATATCGTTTATATCGCCAGTGAAGAATCAGCAATTCGTGCCATGGAACCAGATGCCGAAAACATCTGGGCTCCTGCCGGTGGAGAGCCGGTTATTGTAACAGTAAAGGATGGTGTTTTAGAATGAGTATTGCATTTATCTACCCGGAATTTGAAGTGATTCGAAATGAAAACCGTTGTATTTCCTGCCGAATCTGCGTCCAGCAGTGTGCTAATGGAGTACATTCCTATAACAGTGAAACAAAGCGTATGGAATGTGACGAGAGTAAATGTGTAAACTGTCATCGTTGTGTTGCCTTCTGTCCTACCAGAGCATTAAAAATCATCAAAAGTGACTGCACTTTCCGTGAAAACTCCAACTGGTCAGGAAACACCATGAAAGAAATCTATAAACAGGCCAACAGCGGCGGTGTTCTTCTCTCTTCCATGGGAAATCCCAACCCTCTCCCCGTTTATTGGGATCGTATTTTAATCAATGCTTCCCAAGTGACCAATCCTCCCATTGACCCTCTGCGGGAGCCTATGGAAACCAGAGTTTATCTTGGGAAAAAACCAGAGCAGGTACATCGGCTTGCAGACGGAACTATAAACTGTACACTTCCGCCTCAGTTGGAACTGGCTATGCCTGTGATGTTTTCTGCTATGAGCTATGGCTCCATCAGTTATAATGCACACAAATCTCTGGCGCTGGCAGCAACAGAGCTTGGAATTCTTTATAATACCGGAGAAGGAGGGCTTCACGAGGATTTTTATTGTTATGGAGAAAACACCATTGTCCAGGTTGCATCCGGACGTTTTGGCGTACATGAAGAATATTTAAATGCAGGCGCCGGTATTGAAATCAAAATGGGCCAGGGAGCAAAACCGGGAATCGGAGGACATCTTCCAGGAGCAAAGATTGTAGGCGACGTATCTCGCACCAGAATGATTCCGGAGGGTTCTGATGCCATCTCTCCGGCGCCTCACCATGATATCTATTCCATTGAAGATCTGCGGCAACTGGTTTACTCTCTGAAGGAAGCTACCGAATATAAAAAACCAATTATTGTAAAAGTTGCAGCTGTTCACAATATTGCAGCCATTGCCAGTGGAATCGCCCGCAGCGGCGCTGATATCATTGCTATTGACGGTTTTCGAGGCGGCACCGGAGCAGCTCCTACCAGAATCCGTGATAATGTGGGAATTCCCATAGAACTTGCTCTGGCGGCAGTGGATCAGCGACTTCGTGATGAAGGAATCCGTAACCATGTTTCTCTGGTGGTAGGAGGCAGCATCCGCAGCGCTTCTGATGTGGTAAAAGCAATTGCTCTTGGAGCAGATGCCTGCTATATTGCAACAGCCGCACTTCTGGCTTTGGGATGCCACCTCTGCCGTACATGTCAAAGTGGTAAATGCAACTGGGGAATCGCCACGCAGCGTCCTGAGCTGGTGAAAAGACTGAATCCGGAAACAGGAAGCCAGCGACTTGTGAATCTAATGACTGCATGGAAACATGAAATGAAAGAACTCATGGGAGGCATGGGAATTAATTCCATCGAGGCTTTGCGTGGAAACCGTCTGATGTTGCGCGGCATTGGATTAACCGAAAAAGAACTTGAGATACTTGGTATTTCTCATGCCGGAGAGTGCTGAGCCGATTGTTATATTTTTTTAAGTATTGAACTAAAAAAGAGTAAACAATTACTGGGAGATGTGGTATTATATGAAAATAATAAATGCAACAAATTTAGATTACAAAGCTGTAAATGAAGAATTACGCGAGACCAACAGTGACTGTATAATCGAAGGCTGCTGCGGTCAGCGATTTATCGCAGCAGGTATGTCCGGGAAAAATATTACAATCCATGGTGTTCCGGGAAATGCACTGGGTGCATATTTAAACAACGCTAAAATCACCGTAAAATCCAATGCTCAGGATGCAATAGGTGACACCATGAATGCAGGGAAAATACTGATTTATGGTAATATTGGCGATGCTGCCGGATATGCTATGCGTGGAGGCAAAATCTATGTCCAAGGTAATGCAGGATACCGTGCGGGAATCCATATGAAAGCGTATAAAGAAAAAATCCCTGTTCTGATTATAGGTGGATATGCCGGAAGCTTCCTTGGCGAATATCAAGCTGGCGGCATCATCATAGTACTTGGACTTCACACAAATAATAAACAAATTATAGGTAATTTTCCATGTACCGGAATGCATGGCGGCAAAATGTTTTTGCGCGGCGACTGTAAGGATGTCCGCTTTCCGGCACAAGTGACTGCCAGATGTGCAACCCCCGATGATTTAGCTGAAATCCGCAAATATCTGTCCGAATACTGTACAGATTTCGGATATTCTGTAGAAAAGCTATTATCTGCTCCTTTTACAGTCGTCACACCAGACAGTAACAATCCATATAAACAAATGTATGTAGCAAATTAGAAAGTAGGTAGTTTTTATGAAATATTCCAAAGAAGAGGTAATACAATATGTGCTGGAAGAAGATGTAAAATTCATCCGTCTCTCCTTTTGCGATGTGTTTGGCAAACAGAAAAACATCTCCATTATGCCGGAGGAACTTCCTCGCGCTTTTGAATCTGGAATTGCCTTTGACGCATCTGCCATCGCAGGGTTTGGCGATGAAAACCATTCCGATCTGTTTCTCCATCCTGATGCAGACACACTTGCACCTCTTCCATGGAGACCGGAACATGGGAGTGTGGTACGAATGTATTGCACCATCACCCATCCAGACGGCAAAGCCTTTGAATGTGATACCCGTTCCATTCTGAGAAAAGCAGTTCAGGATGCACAGAATTTAGGATATCAGTTCTTCTTTGGCGCTGAACAGGAATTTTATCTGTTTACTCTGGATGAAAATGGAAACCCAACGAAAAAACCTTATGATAGCGCCGGCTACATGGATATTGCTCCGGAAGACAAAGGTGAAAATATCCGACGTGAAGTATGTCTTACACTTGAACAAATGGGAATACAGCCGGAAAGCTCTCATCACGAAGAAGGTCCGGGACAAAACGAAATCGATTTTCGTTATTCCGATCCACTGACTGCGGCAGACAATGCCATGACCTTCCAAACTGTTGTGAAAACAATAGCTAATCGCAACGGCATTTTTGCTGACTTTAGTCCAAAACCACTAAAAGATAAGCCCGGAAATGGGTTTCATATTAATATATCTGTAAAATCTTCTGATAACACAGATAATACTAATTATATGATTGCTGCTATTCTGGATAAGATTTCCGATATAACCGTATTTTTAAACCCAACGGAAAATTCTTATCAACGTTTTGGCGCTAATAAAGCTCCAGGATATATTTCCTGGTCCAGTGAAAATCGTTCCCAGCTTGTCAGAGTTCCTGCTGCTGCAGGTAAATATCAACGTGTAGAGCTTCGTTCTCCTGATCCATCCGCAAATACTTATCTGGCATTTGCCCTGCTAATTTATGCAATTCTGGATGGTATCCAGAACAAACCAGAACTGGCACACCCGGCTGATATAAACCTGTATAAAGCAGATGCTGATGTTCTTGCAAAATATGAACAATTGCCTGGCGATTTCAAATCTGCATGCGCTTTGGCCGTAAATAGCAAGTTTATAAAAAAATATATACCAGATGCCATATTAGATATTTATTGCAACAAATAAATAAAACCAACGAAAAAGGAGGAGGTGCTATAAATGAGTTTGAGAGAACGCTTTTACAGTATACTCATTGTGTCTGCGACAGATAAGTTCACCTCTGCCTTTGCTGACCTGCTCCCGGAAACAAGATACTACCCTGTCCATTCTGTTACAAGTGTCAGTGCTGCCAAACAAACCCTTGCAGAAAAAACATTTGATTTTATTATCATCAACACTCCTCTGCCTGATGATATGGGGATTCGTTTTGCGATCGACACTTGTGCCACAAAACTGTCCGTTGTGTTACTTTTAGTAAAAAGTGATATTCATGCTGATATCCACGATAAGGTTGCTGAATATGGCGTTTTTACTCTGCCAAAACCAATTTCAAAGCTAACTATGTTGCATTCCCTCAACTGGATGGAAAGTGTCAGAGAACGGCTGAGACAGTTAGAAAAAAAGTCTCTGTCTATTGAAGAAAAAATGGTTGAGATCCGTCTGGTCAACAAGGCGAAATGGCTTTTAATCAGCGAACTGTCCATGAGCGAACCTGATGCTCATCATTACATAGAAAAACAGGCAATGAATCGCTGTATTACAAAGCGAACCATTGCCGAAGAAATTATTAAAACTTATTCCTGATTTGCACTCGGCCTTAAAGCAGGAAGCTTTTCATATCGAGAAAGATAGGAGTGATGATTTTTAAGAAACAGGACTTAAAATAATGCTTTATATCTTCCAATGGCTATTTATGATATTTCTTTCTTAATATCATGAACATAGGTACCAATATGCTGCGCTGCCTCTCTTCCATACTTTTCCAGCAATTTTACAATGGCAGAACCTACAATTACACCATCTGAAAGTTCTGCCATTTTCTTTGCCTGCTGCGGAGTAGATATTCCAAAACCTACAGCGCATGGTATCTGGGTATTTTCACGAACAGTCTTGATGATGGCAGATACGTCTGTTGTGATTTCCTTTCTGATTCCTGTAACTCCAAGGCTGGATATAATGTAGATGAATCCCTCTGCCTCTCTGGAAATCATTTCTATCCGTTTTGCGGATGTTGGAGCAATCAAAGAAATCAGGTCTATGCCATACTGTCTGCACAGTGGATGAAATTCCTCTCGTTCTTCAAAAGGAAGATCCGGCAAAATCAGCCCATCAATCCCAGCCTCTTTACATGCAGATACAAACTTTTCTATACCGTAAGAAAATACCACATTCGCATACGTCATAAACACAAATGGTACTTTTACATCTCGTCTCAATTCTTTTACAAAGGTAAATATTTTATCCGTAGTAATTCCTGATTTTAGAGCTCTCAAATTTGCCTGCTGAATAACCGGTCCTTCTGCTGTTGGATCAGAAAATGGAATTCCAAGTTCTATCAAATCCGCTCCATTTTCCACTGCTGCACGCACAGCTTTCGCCGTAGTTTCCAAATCCGGATCTCCACAGGTGATAAATGGAATGAATGCTTTTCCACTTTCAAATGCTTTACTTATTTTACTCATAAATATCCTCCCCTCTGTAACGGGCGATCGCAGCGCAATCCTTATCTCCTCTGCCCGAAATCGTAATTACTATGATTCTGTTTGGTTCCATTGTCGGCGCTATCTTCATTGCATGCGCCACTGCATGAGCGGATTCGATTGCCGGAATAATCCCTTCTGTTTTTGCCAGATATTCAAATGCCTGTACTGCTTCTTCGTCTGTAACCGGCACATACTGAGCTCTCCCCATATCATGCAGATAAGAATGCTCCGGTCCTACCCCCGGATAATCAAGTCCTGCGGAAATGGAATAAACAGGAGCGATTTGCCCGTATTGATCCTGACAAAAGTAGGACTTCATTCCATGAAAGATTCCAAGTCTTCCCGTCGCAATCGTAGCTGCCGTTTCTGCAGTAGTAATCCCTCTTCCTGCTGCTTCACAACCAATCAAACGTACTTCCCTGTCTTCAATAAAATGATAAAAACTTCCAATCGCATTTGAACCCCCGCCCACACATGCAATTACCGCATCTGGCAATCTCCCCTCTTTTTGAAGGATTTGATCTTTGATTTCCTTTGAAATAACCGCCTGAAAATCACGGACAATCGTAGGAAATGGATGGGGACCCATAACCGACCCAAGACAATAGTGTGTATCATCAATACGTGATGTCCATTCCCGCATTGCTTCAGAAACGGCATCTTTCAAAGTTGCCGTACCTGTTTTTACCGGAATTACTTCTGCCCCCAGTAATCGCATTCGATACACGTTGAGCGCCTGGCGAATCGTATCTTCTTCCCCCATAAACACCACACATTCCATTCCCATAAGAGCTGCTGCTGTAGCCGTTGCAACTCCATGCTGTCCTGCTCCTGTTTCTGCTATCAATCGTGTTTTTCCCATTTTTTTTGCAAGAAGCGCCTGCCCCAATACATTATTGATTTTATGTGCGCCTGTGTGATTGAGATCTTCACGTTTCAGGTATATTTTTGCGCCGCCCAGATCTTTTGTCATCTTTTCAGCATAATATAATCTGGATGGTCTACCAGCATATTCATTGAAAAGTTCTGTAAGTTCTCGATTAAATTCCGCATTATTTTTATAATAATCATATGCTTCTTCCAGCTCAATCACTGCATTCATCAATGTTTCCGGGATATACTGTCCTCCATGAATGCCAAAGCGTCCTTTTTGATTTGTCATAATCTTTCTTCCTTTCTAACTGCCGCAATTAGCGCTTGCATTTTTTTCTTATCTTTCCGTCCACCTGTTTCAATACCGGAACTGACATCTACCGCATATGGATTTAGCTGCTTTACGGCATCTCCCACATTTTCACTTTGAATCCCACCTGCAAGAAAATACGGTCGTCCTATCTCCTTTATTAACTTCCAGTCAAACACCATACCCGTTCCAGCGCCGGAATCCAATAATATATAATCTGCCGAACTCCTTTTCGCTTTTCTTATGTCTTCCATTGTTTTCACACAAAATGCCTTGATAATCGGCTGAACAATGTGCGCTCTTAAACTCTGAATCTCCTTTTCATTTTCTTTGCCATGGAGCTGAACCATATCGATAAGCTCTCTGTCGCACAGTTCTGCGATTCGCTTTATATCTTCATCTGCAAAGACGCCAACTGCCGTAATATCTGGATTCAAATGTTTTTTCAATTTTTCTGCTCTTTCCGGAGAAAGATATCTCTTGCTTGTTTTTACAAACACAAATCCAATATATTCTGGCATCAATTCATTTACTGCCTCAACATCGCTCATACAGGATACTCCGCAAAATTTTATTCTTGTCATATAACACCTCGTAATTCTGTCAGTTTTGCTGCCTTGTTCTCTGCTCTCATAAGAGTTTCTCCAATCAGTACGGCATCTGCGCCGACCTGACGCAGTTTTTCCACATCTTGTGCGTTTCTTATTCCACTTTCTGAAACAAACAGAATGTCTCTGGGAATCATCTCCCTGAAACGAAAGCTATTTTCTGTATCTACAGTAAAATCCCTCAGATTTCGATTATTTACTCCAATCAGACGTGCTCCAACATGAACTGCCATCGCTATTTCCTGTTCATCATGTGCCTCTACCAATGCTGAAATCCCCATCGCATCACAGATCTGGATATATTCACCGATCTGTCTCTCACTTAATATGGAACAGATCAAAAGTACAGCGGATGCCCCCAGAATTCTTGACTCATAAATCATATATTCATCCACGGTAAAATCTTTTCGCAGGCACGGAATTGAAACGGTACTTGCAATCTGATGCAAATATTCCTTATTTCCCAGAAACCATTTGGGTTCTGTCAGTACAGAAATACAATCTGCTCCTGCAGCTTCGTATTCCTTTGCAATCTGGAGATACGGAAAGTTATGCGCTATGATTCCCCGGGAAGGAGATGCTTTTTTGCACTCGCAAATAAAAGAAAGTTCTTTTTTTCTGATTGCTTTTTCAAAGGCAAAATTCAACTGTGGCAATGACAGAGCCTGCTCTCTCAATTTTTCCAATGGATATGTTTTCTTTGCATTTTCCGTTCGCTCTCTGGCATGATCCGCCAGCTGCTCTAAGATTGTCATACATCTTCCTCCAAACGATTGCTTACTTCGATCAGTTTCTGTAAAGTCTCAAATGCTTTTCCAGAATCGATCAGTTGTTCAGCCAGTGTAATCCCCTCCCTGATACTATCCGCTTTCCCTCCAATATAGAGCGCTGCACCGGCATTCATTAATATCGCATTTCGTTTATGACCCTTTTCTCCTTTCAAAATAGAACGGGTAATTTTAGCATTTTCTTCTGGTGTTCCTCCTTCTAAATCTTCTTTCTTACATCGTTCAAATCCAAATTCTTCCGGAGTAATCACCGATGTCCGAAACCATCCGTCTCGAATCTCACATACTGTAGTAGGAGCGCTCATGGAGATTTCATCCAGCTTATCCTGTCCATATACCACCATTCCACGCTTAATGCCAAGGCTGATCAGCACTTGTGCCAATGGCTCTACGAGATATTCGTCATATACTCCGAGGAGCTGCATCGAAGGCGAACCTGGATTGGTAAGAGGCCCAAGAATATTGAACACTGTACGAAATCCCAGTTCTTTGCGTATCGCTCCTACATATTTCATTGATGTATGATATTCCTGCGCAAAGAAAAAACACATTCCCACTTCCTTTAATAATTCCAGACATTTTTCTGGATTTTGACGGATGTTCACTCCCAATGCCTCCAAACAATCTGCTGTTCCGCATTTTGAAGACGCCGCACGATTTCCATGTTTGGCGACCTTTATGCCACCGGCAGCCACTACCAGTGCAGCTGTTGTAGATATATTAAAACTGTGCGCATTATCACCTCCCGTTCCCACAATCTCAAAGATTTCCAGCCCTGTTTTTACCTGTCTGGCATGACTTCTCATCGCCGCCGCACATCCGGCAATCTCATCTGTTGTTTCTGCTCTGGCGCTTTTCGTTGAAAGGGCGGCAAGGAAAGCAGCATTCTGTGTGGCTGTTGTCTGCCCGCTCATGATTTCATTCATAACGGTATATGCTTCATCGTATGTCAGATCTTCTTTATTCACAATTTTTACGATCGCTTCTTTTATCATACTCCATATCTCCTTTATCACTTCCATCTTGTCAGAGAAGTTTGTGTAAATAAAAAACGCCCCTGACAGAAATAAACTTCTGTCAAGGACGAATCACGTACATTAATCATTGTACGACACTATCCGCGGTGCCACCTTGAATTCACAGTATAACCTGTGCCCTTAGCAGGATACCAACATACCCCCGGCAACTGACGTATGCCCACACGTTGCAGAATACTCTGGAAAGTCTTCCATTTGACTGCACCCTCGGCGGTCCATTTGCTAACTTGTTTCTCACCCGGCTCTCAGCTTTCCGGACTCTCTGTAAAGGCATCATTAACGTTATCTCCGCTTCATCGGTTTACTATATTAAATTTCTTGTATTATAGCATTGAACTTTTTCGATGTCAAGAACCAATTTTTTTATAAAACTCTGTTAAAATCTTACCCAATTCTTTCGGATTCTCTTTGTTTACTTCATGTCCGGCATTTGAAATCAGCACCAACTCTGCACTTTCTATCTCTTCTGCCAGCCGAACAGATGCTTGCCAATTCACTTTATCCTCCTCACCACATAAAACCAGGACTGGACAATGAATTTTTCTCAGGTCTTGGGTAAAATCTAATTGTATCATCGAATGACACAAAGAAATGAATTCTTTCTTCTGAAATCCCATCTTTTGAAATACAGACTTTGGCATAAGGTTGTTATCGGGCACACTATAACAAACTGATCTTCCACTTTTCAGGCAAAATAAAAGAGGTCTTGGCATAAAGGAATCT
>PPYF01114189.1_pt1 | contig 36355 bp, 37 predicted proteins | sample 1559871 | NCBI WGS metagenome assembly PPYF01 (sample SAMN08240021, study PRJNA423297) | Human gut metagenome, whole genome shotgun sequencing project.
TCGTTTGGGCGGTACTTTGTGTAAGATTGGCAGTCCATTATTAAGTTTTTTATTATGTTCCCTTTGTACACCGTTGCAAATTATAGTATAGCATACTTTATCAGAAATGGAACCATTGTCTGCCCGAAAAGATTCTTTTTGCAGCAGCGGTTTTAGCGATAAAAATATTGTGTGGGTACCAAACCGGCCAGCAAGGAACTGTGGACCGCTGTTCTTCGCCTCCGCTCCGTTGGGGACAGATAGTAACCCCACACACCTTGAATTTCATCAAATTGTATGATATTATTTGCAACAATGTTATCGCGGAACGGCCAGTGCTCAACTTTCTTTTCCCTTTCCTGCCCGCATTTTTTCTATTTTCAGCAGCCGCAATTTTTCACATCATCCACGGCGATATGATACTCCCTATCTTGTCCCCGGCATGCGCCGGACTAGAGCAATGGGTGCCCCGAGCAGGCGGGAATCCCTGGGGCGTCAATATGAAAGCAGGTCAGATAAATGAAACGGTTTGTGAAGAATGTCGCTCTGGTGCTCCTTGTGTGGCTTTTATTCATCATTCTCTGTCTAGTCATTCCACCGGCGTTTCACAAAAGGGCCACTCCCGAAGATTGGCTGAACGATATCCGCTATGAACATACCGCACCAGAGCGGGTGCGGAGCATCGACGACAACTCTGATGCCCTGCTGTGGCGGCTCCGGCTTATTGAGGAAGCAAAGGAGCGGATTATACTCACCACGTTTGATTTTTGGGATGAGGAAAGCGTCCAGGATGTGATTGGCGCACTTTGGGCGGCAGCCGAGCGCGGTGTCAGGGTTCAGGTGCTTCTGGACGGCATCAATGGCGGACATTTCCTTCCCATGAGTAGGAACCTTTGCCAGTTGTCAAGCCATGAGAACGTGGATATCCGGCTCTACAACCCGATCAACCTTCTAACCCCGTGGAAAATCAACTATCGGATGCACGATAAGTATCTGATCGCTGATGACTTTGCCTATATCCTGGGTGGTAGAAATACAGATAACCGCTTCCTGGGCAATTACCAAGAACACTACAATGTGGACCGGGATATTTTAGTATATGAAACCGAGCCTGGGGCAGGCCAGTCCTATCAACAGCTGATGAATTATTTTGAGGCGGTGTGGGCGCTTCCATGCTGTAAGGTTTTTAAAGATTCAAGGTGTGAAAGCGATCTGGCTGGCTGTTATGAGCAGACCACCCAACGTTACCCGGAAGTCTTTACAGACAGTTTGACTACAGCAGAATGGGAGTCCGCCACACTGGCGGCGTATAGCGTGGAGCTATGGTCCAATCCAATCGAGCCGGAAAATAAGACACCAATCCTGTGGGCCCGCATGGTAGACGCTATGGCGCAGGACAGTAACGTTCTGGTTCAGACGCCCTACATTATATGCAGTAAGGATATGTACGAGGACCTTCGGACTGTCTGTGCTGCGGGTACCAGAACAGATATTCTGATCAATGCCGTAGAAAGTGGGACAAATCCTTTTGGCTGCACCGACTACTTAAATCAGAAAACGCATCTCCGCAGCATCGGCACCCATATCTATGAATATCTGGGCGAGCAGGCACAGCATACTAAGGCCGTGCTCATAGGCGAAGATCTGACGCTCGCAGGTTCCTGCAACTTTGATATGAGGAGTGTTTATCTGGACACCGAGCTAATGCTTGCGATCAAAAGCCCGGGGCTAAATGCTCAGATCCGTGCTCAACTCGATGTACTGAAGGAAAGCAGCCGACACATGAGTCCTGATGGCTCTATAGAAGATGGCCCAAGTTATGTTCCGAGAGAGCTAAGTTGGGGAAAAGAGGCCATGTATGCTGTCCTGCGGGTAATTACTTTGCCATTCCGGCATTTGCTATAATTTATTTCCAAATAGGCTGGACTTTTTGCGCTTCTGTGTGTGGTATTCCGTCTATCTATTTTCCGAGTGAATGCCTGAGTCACACCGTTGGGCCCAGATCCAGAGGTAACGTGAGCGGCTCCGCCGCCACTGACACGGTCTGGATTCGAACCAATAGGCCGTGTCTATCATACTTTCGTCCACATTGAGGCGTGGCAGAACTGCTCTTTGCAGGGCGGCTGTTCCCACCTGTCTCAAAACTGGGGTATCGGCTACGAAAATATGGCTATTTTGGTTACTATAACGTCAACGAGAATGGTTCCCGTAAAGTTCTGTGCACTGCTGATGGTATGAATGAGGATAAAGCGAGTAGCGCCAGCTTCTTTCAGCGGCCCGGTGACCATGGCCTGGAAAGTGGGCAGCTTATGGTTGAAGAAAAGTGTTTGGGAATTCTGGAGCCTGTACGAGAAGTGTCTCCGGAGGCAATACCAGCACTGCACTGTTTGTATTCACTGTTACCCTGGATTCCAAAGTAAAGCTGGCAGCAAAATTCTTAGAGGTCCGGCACTGTTTTATGTTTCTATCCCGTAGCATAAATTGTAAAGCTAAAAAAGAAATCCCTTGAAACCATTGCCTTTATAGTGATAAGGAACTAAATTCACTTATCACTGTTAGCTGACGGTTTCGGGGTGCATACAACAGCCCGTCTGATTCCTAACAGGGATTCAGACGGGCTATTTTTTACAATATGGAGGTATAAGCCTATGAATAAGCTCATTTCTTGCGAGTTCAACATTGATACGGCCTGCGTAGAGTTGAAGTTTGCTGATGGCAGCATGATCTCCATCGACTGCACCGCTGTTGAGAATGAGGTTGCCAAGAATATGTACCAGCGGTCAGAATTGGATTATCTGGTCTACAATGACCCGATTGGATATGCTGATCTGATCCTCAATGGTGACCCGGAGGAGTATCTGAGGAATGTGACGGATTATTCGTCTTTGGACTAATTGGAAAGGTGTCAGCGCCGTACTTTTCGTTGTCGGCGCTGGCACCTTTCTATTTTTCATTAACTGACCCTGCATATAATTACAGCTGTACATATCAAATTTTTCTGCTATAATTAACAAAAAGGGGGCTATGAAATGGGCGAACCTCTTGATTATGGGCATTTTGATATTGTTTTGGCTGAGTATTTGCAGAAGAGGCACTACAGCAAAAACAAATTGGCCGAAGAAGCAAATTTACAACGGACACAGCTGAACGCATATTGCAAAAACGATATTAAGAGACCAGACCTCGATGTTTTAGCTCGTATTTGTCATGCGCTTCACTGTGATTTGACAGACATAATCCGCTATGTCCACCCGTCCCAAACGAACGGAGGAAACAATGATGGCTGATACAAAAGTGATCGTCATTCCAGATGGGAAAATCTGCGACTATATTGATAGCAAGTTTAGAAACGACACTCCCGAAGAGTACGTTCGTCAGACAATAGAGAAGCGGCTTGTGAACGAGCACAAATATCTCACATCACAGATTAAGATTGAATATACTCTTCAGGTCGGTTCAAGAAAACCAAGAGCGGATATTGTAATTTGGGACAAAGATGCTCCTGAGAAAACACAAGGCACAATTAAAATTATTATTGAGTGCAAAAAGGAAACCGTTGATGCCAGGAACGCTAAGGATGGCATAGCGCAATTGCAATCCTATATGTCTGTATGTCCGAACTGCGAGTGGGGGATGTGGACAAACAGCATTCAGAAATTTGTATTTCGGAAGTACACAGACGAATCTGGAAATATCTGCTTTATGGATTACAACGATATTCCTTCGGCGGATGGCAATTTGGATGAAGTAAACAGACCCAGCCGGAAAAATCTGCGTAATGCCTCTGATGATAACCTGCTGTTTGTATTCAAAACCTGTCATAATCACATATATGTGAATGATGGTATGCAGAAACAACCTGCATTTTTTGAATTGCTAAAAGTCATTTTTTGCAAGATTGAGGACGAGCGAAATATACCAAAACCTTTGGAATTTTTTACAACATCGGAGGAACGGTCAAACCCTGACGGTCAACTAACTGTAAAAAACCGCATCTCGAAGATATTTCAACGTGTAAAGGCACATCATGGGAAAATTTTTGACGCAAACGATGAAATCAAGTTAACACCTCGTAGTTTGGCGTACATTGTCAGCGAATTGCAGAGTTATAGCCTTCTCAGCACTAATATTGATATCAAAGGAAAAGCTTATGAAGAAATTGTAGGCGCAAATCTTCGCGGTGATAGGGGCGAGTTTTTTACCCCCAGAAATGTTATGAAGATGGTTGTCGCAATGATAAATCCCCGTCTTGATGAGAAGGTGCTTGATAGTTCTTGTGGTACTGGCGGCTTTCTCGTTCAAGCTATGACCCATGTCATTAACCAACTTGAAACGGAGTTCTCTGTCAGTATCGGCGCTCCTAAGAAGGATTGGGATAGCGCACAAACAAGTTTATTCCAGTCGCGTGTTTCTGAAATGGCGGCAGCCAATTTCTTTGGCTTTGACTTGAATCCTGATTTAGTCAAGGCAACCAAGATGAACATGGTTATGAACAACGATGGTAGCGGGAACATCCTGCAAACAAATTCTCTCCTGCCGCCACATGAATGGACAGATGAGTTCAAATCGCGGCTCGCAGAGGCGCTACATATCAAGAAGTCAGAAATTCGCAACTGTGAAAGTATTGCGTTCTTCGATGTAATTGTAACAAACCCTCCATTCGGGAGTAAAATCCCCATCAAAGATGAAAGCATTCTTAAGCAGTTTGATTTGGCCCACATTTGGGTGAATGATAAAGCCACTGGGGTTTGGAGAAAAACCGATCGTCTGCAATCTTCTGTACCACCTGAGATTTTGTTTATTGAGAGATGCACACAATTTCTCGTTCCAGGTGGGCGCATGGGAATTGTTTTGCCGGACTCCATCCTGGGCTCGCCAGGGCTTGGATACATTCGAGAATGGCTGATTCAAAATCATAGAATTATTGCCAGTATTGATCTTCATGTAGATACTTTTCAGCCCCGCAATGGTACGCAGACATCAGTGCTGTTTTTGCAAAAGAAAACTGCGGAGCAAAAAGCCAGAGAAGCAGCTACAGGTCAAATGGCCGACTATAATATCTTTATGGCAATGGTCGAAAGAGTAGGGCATGATAAAAGAGGCAATCCCCTATTTAAGCGTGATGTCGAGGGTAACGAAATCCTTGCCCCGGAAACAGATACAATCATGGTTCTTGGCGAGACCGGGGAGGGTGACCGTACCGTATCCCATGAACGCAAGAGCAAAGTTCCGGATGATCAGACTACTGATGTACCGGCAATTTTTGATGGCTGGAAGCGAAGGGAGGGTATCGCATGGTAGCAGATAATTTAGCCCGCAAAATGAATACCACACCTGAACCAGAAGTCCACATTTCGGAAAGCCCTGTAAAGTGGTGCTCGGTTTCCCTCTCTGATATGGTTTCCCGTGGAAAGCGGCTGGAGGCCAGTGTGTTTGATGTGGAGGCAAAACAAGCGAGGGAAAGCGTTTACAAAGGGAAATATGGAACTGTTATCCTCTATGGTGATAGTGGCTTGATTGAAACGGCCTATTATCCTGGCTGGATGCAACGAAGCCGACTCAAGCGGATATGGTGTGATAAGCCATATGGCGAGGGGTTTTATCTTCCTTCACAGATGACTGATCTCTATCCTGTTCCAGAAAAGCATATATCTCGGTTGGCAGATTGCGATATGGATGAACTGCGCCTAAAGGAAAACACATTATTGCTGACGCGCAGCGGTACAATAGGCAATATCTCATATGTGTCAAAAACCTTGGCCGGTTGTGTTTTTTCTGATGATGTAATTCGTGTTACCTTCAAAAAAGAATATGACTTGGGATATGTTTATACCTATCTCAAATCAAAAGTGGGCAGTTTAATTTTGCAAACAAATGGATATGGTTCAGTCATTACTCATGTTGAGCCGGACCACTTAGCAGAAATCCCGGTTCCCAATGCTCCTGTGGGGTTGCGGCAGCGTATCCATAATCTGATTGCACGCTCCTATGCTTTACGGGACGAGTCCAATGAAATGATTGATAAGGCTACAAGCCTGATGATAGCAGAACTTCACCTGCCAGCTATACATGAATTTCAAAAGGTATCCGCCCCCGTGAGCACATTCGATGTAAAACTAAGCAACATGAATTTGCGGCTTGATGCTTCCTACCATGTTCCAGCGGTAGATGTAATTGTTGCCCACCTCAAAGAGAGCGCCGCCGAAGTAACAACCGTAGGCGACAGCCGGATAAGTAGATCAGTCATTCTACCAGGCAGATTTAAGCGTGTCTATGTAGAGGAAGGATATGGTAGAATTTTTATAGGTGGAAAGCAGTTGGGGGAATTGGACCCATCAAATAAGAAATATCTTTCCAATGTCCATCATGGCAACCGCATTGCACAACAACTTGAATTGAAAGAAAATATGACCCTCATAACATGTAGTGGTACGATTGGAAGGGTAGCACTTGTTGGAAAACACTGGGATGGCTGGACAGCAAATCAGCATATAATCCGTGTTGTGCCTGCCAATAAAGATATTGCTGGATACCTTTATATTTTCTTGGCATCTGACTATGGCCGCACATTGATTACCCGCTATACATATGGCTCTGTGGTCGATGAAATTGATGACGATCATGTTCGGCAAATTCCTATCCCGCTGTTGCGTAATCAGGATGCACAGCAACAAATCAACTCTCTCGCACTAGGATCGAACGCCAAGAGATATGAGGCCTACAAGCTGGAGCAAGAGGCTCTTCGCATTATGAATGAGGAGGTTATTTTTGCAAAATAAATTGCAACTCTATGTATCCGATTCGACTGAAATATAACAGCTCCACGGGCTTATGAGAGCAAGACCGTGGAGCTGTTTTCACTCGGTATCACAGGTATGCTACAACTCCAATCTTTCTGGAGCAACTGGATTGAGAATAGTAATTTCCCGTCCCAGCTTCTGGGCATACCGTACTGTCATCGCCGTTCCGCCCCGCCACTCGCCGTTGTAAACCGCCAGCAGACAGGCGGCGTGATCGACCAGATAGCGGTTCCGTTTTAGCATACAGCCGTCATGGTATTCCCTGCTCACATACACGACCTCGTCCGCTTGCTCCAGGATAGAAAAATAGCGTTCCCGCGCCGAAGCCGACCACTCGTCCGCCTGTCCTTCGCAGGGCAGGATGCAGTGGAGTCTCAGCGCGGGATTTTCTTTTTTCAAGGCGAGAACCGCCAGAGCTGCCCAGGCATCCGTCCCCTCTGCCATACCAGAGAGGAAGTCCGTGTACCCGGCATCTACCAACTTGGCGATCTCTTTGGCAAGAGTTTCTTTCAGTGTGACACATCGGCCATCGGCCTCGTTATAGCCCCAGGGGAATTTCCTCGGACGATGACCTGTGAATGCACAACACCGTTCAATCATTATAATCAGCCTCCTTTTGTATGGCTAAATAATGGCCATATTGCATGGCCATTATATCAGCCATAATAGGAACTGTAAAGGGGGCTGGAAACAATGATTCACTATGCGCCATTATGGAAAACGATGGAGGAGCAGAAGGTAACGACCTATACTCTGCGGTTCAAACACGGCATGAGCCATGCAACTGTTCAGCGCCTTCAATCCAATATGCCGGTATCGACACATACGTTGAATAAACTGTGTACAATTTTGAATTGTCGCCTGGAAGATGTGGCAGAGTACGTCCCCGACGAATAACAGCTCTACGGTCTGCGGGTGCAGGACCGTAGAGCTGTTCATATTTGCGGAACAAAAATCTTTATTTCCGTTTCTTTCCTCTCTGTGAAACATGACTTTTTGCCAGCTTTGACTTTTGGGCAATCTTCATTAGCCAGTGCTTTTCTTCTTCGGACAATTTGTTATACGGGGTCTGTGTCTGTTTGCAGTACATCATCAGCCAAGCCTCGGCGCGGCTCCCCTTGAAGTTTGCCACATCCTCCAAGTCCTGCTTCAAGTCCGCAATCGCGGAATGTTCTGGGCCGCTCTCGCTCCGGCCACGATGCTTCTCCCGGATGTCCTCCATGATGGCGTCAATGTCCTCATGGACCCGGCTGGTGAAGTAGTCGTGTTCCCGAAGAAGAACAGCATCCGTCAGCAACGCATCCATGTCCTGCTCTCCCGGCTGGTACTCCTCAATAATCTTGGAGCGAACCACTTCCACCCAGGCGTTCAGATTATGTATCTGCATGGCGGCGATGCCGTTCACATAGATGCTGATGTCAGCCAGCAACTTCATAAAATCCGGGTGCGTCACCAACTCCCCCAGCAGGGCGGTATCCACCCGTCCTGCTTTCAATACATCAATCATACCGTCACTCAAACGCAGGTCCGCCAGATCAGCGTTTGGGTGACTTTTCATTTCAGACAGCCTTAGCAGATAGTCGGCGGTCACACCGTAGAACTTCGCCAGCTTGATAAGGGCGTAGTGGCTGATGTCCTTAGTATCGTCTGCCTCATAACTGCCCAGAGCAGACGAGGACAGGCCCGTCTGTTCCGCAAGTTCTTTCAGCGTCAAGCCGCGTTCCACCCGCAAATCCTTCAATCTTTCCTGTATGGTCAAATACATAGCGCCGCCCTCCCCTGATATTACTGCCATTCTACCACATTTCCGAGAGCGTGGAAATATCCGTTTTTGTCCTGGATTTCCTACCTCTTGGATATACGGGAGAGTGGCCTTTTTTCTGCTACGATGTTTCTGTCAAACGACATTGCAGCTTGAAAAAAGAATGACCGTCCGAAAGGGATATGTTCTTTGGAGAAGTATCGCATGGAGCGTACCAAGGAGAACAAAACGCCGCTGGAAGAACAGGGGCAGGAACTGAGTCGGGGAGAGCGGCGTGAGCAAAGATGCAGGTCAGAGCTATCCGCAGATGGCGGAGGTCTGCATCTTTGGCGGGAGTGCAGAGGGTGGCCAGCCCTTTGCGCCAAGTCCAGAGCGGCGAGCGTCTGGTCAGTGTCCAGAGGTGAAACCTTTGGGCCGGGTGCAGGGCGGCAGCGCCTGCTGGGTGTCCAGAGGGCAACGCCCTTTGGGTCGGGTGCAGGGTGACAACGCCTGCTCAGGTGTCCAGAGGGTGAAACCCTTGGCCCAGTAGGATTGATGCTTGCGTCAATCCATACTGGGTTATTATCTGGCGCAAAGCACTCAGATTCGGCGGCTTCGCCGCCCCTGGCCACTCCCGGAACAGCAAAAAACGAAAAACAGGAAGGAGAGCAGAATGGCAAAAAGACTGACCCGGCACAACGGGAGAGCCGGAAAAAGCGGCGTCTACAAATCAACGCACAACGACAGAACCTTTGATACCGAACACGCCGACCACATTGACAGTGAGCGCATTCAGCAGAACATCTATTGGGATTGTTTCCGGGGCGCGACCTATCCGGCCCAGCAGGACGGTGAGGTGTCCTTCGCGGATGTGGAACGGGCCTTTTATCTGGACCGCTACTCGGACTACCTTGACGGCCAGCATGAGCGGAACGCCAAACGCCGCCACTCCGAGCGCGACCGGAGCGTGGATGATCTGCTGGCTGACAAACGCTTCTGCCCGGAGGAAACGATTTACCAGATCGGCACGATGGAGGACTCCGTTTCCCCGGACGTACTTCTGGAAATTGTCGGGGAATTTATGATGGAGTTGGAGCGGCGCTTCGGTGAACACATCCATGTTATTGACTGGGCGCTCCATCTGGACGAGGCCACGCCGCACATCCATGAACGCCATGTTTTCGACTTCGTGAACCGGTATGGAGAGGTTGAGCCGAAGCAGGAAAAGGCATTGGAGGCCCTTGGATTTGAACTGCCTAACCCTGAGAAAAAGCCAGGGCGCACCAACAACCGGAAGATGGTTTTCGATTCGGTCTGCCGGGTGATTCTGTTCGATATTTGCAAACGGCATGGTCTGGCAGTAGAGGAAGAACCTGACCCTGGCAACCGTGGGCGCAGCTATCTGGAGAAAAATGATTTTATCATTCAGAAGCAGAAGAAATTGATTGCGGAGCAGGAGACGGCGATTGAAGAAAAGGCACAGGAATTGAATTCCGTGTCGCTTCGGCTGGAGGATGCCGAGGCCCTGATTGATGAGGTCACAGAAATCGCCTATGACAAGGCTGTGGAGCTTGTGACTGATGCCGTCCGCGCCGAAACGCAGTTGCAGGATGAGAAGATCGTTTCCGATTACAAGGATTGGTGTCTGGCCCCGGAGCGGCGCTTTTCCCCGGCGGAGAAAGGGCTGATCGGCAAGGTGCTGGGAAAGGCGCAGGAGCTGATTCACAAAACCGCTCAAAAAGTGCTTGCCAGAGTACAGGCGGTTTTGCGAAAGCCGGAGGTCAGAGCCTCCGCCACCAGGCAAATCAAGGAGAAAGCCAGAGAGTCCGTCCTCGCAAAATTGGAGCAGGGCAAGGCCGAGATTGTCAGACAGGATGCGGAACGCAGGGCGGCGCAGTCCGCAACGAGGCACAGCATGGAGAGGTGATCGCTATTACACTGACAGAGGGAATTTTGGTAGCCGCTGCCGAAATTCCCTCTGTCATGTTTTTTGAAACGGGGTTGTCATGCTATTAGCCCGGTTTTTTCAAATTTGCTCATAACCACAACAGGAGGGCGCGGTGGCCGCCCGATTTTTACAGATTGGAGGTATGCGAGATTGAATGAAAATGAAGAATTGCAGTCCGGGTTTCCCGACTGGCTGACGGAGGATTACAAGCTCATAGAGCCGGAGTTCTGCCGGTCGTTTCTTCGAGAATATCCCATGCGCTGCATCCGGGGGCGGTTCTACACGGTGGATGGGCTGGTGGCGGACGAGAGCATCTTGAAAAAAGAAATCTACGACCAGGTCAGCCTGTGGCTGGAAACCAAAATCGCCAGGAAGGTGGACGAGCTTCTGAACGCTCTGCGGATGGCGGCGTACTCAGAGCCGATAGAGCTGGATTGTGACTGTATCCATGTTGCCAACGGCACATTGTTTGTAGATGGCCGCTTTGCGCCGGAAAAAACCTACTGCAATAACCGTCTGACCGTCAGCTATCGCCCTGACGCACCACTGCCGGAGAAATGGCTGCGCTTTCTGTCGGAACTGCTCTACCCGGAGGACATCCCCACCTTGCAGGAATACTTGGGCTACTGCCTGCTCCCTACCACCAGGGGCCAGAAAATGCTCATGCTCATCGGCAAAGGCGGCGAGGGCAAGAGCCGGATAGGATTGGTGATGCGCTCCATCTTCGGTGACAGCATGAACACCACCAGCATCCAGAAAGTGGAGAACAACCGGTTCAGCCGCGCCGACCTGGAAAGCAAGCTGCTGATGGTGGACGATGATATGGACATGAGCGCCCTGCCCAAGACCAATTATATCAAGTCTATCGTGACCTCAGAGTGCAAGATGGACATGGAGCGCAAAGGTGTTCAGAGCTACCAGAGCCAGCTTTATGTGCGGTTTCTCTGCTTCGGCAACGGGGCTTTGACCGCCCTCCATGACCGGTCTGACGGTTTCTTTCGCCGCCAGATCGTGCTGACCACAAAGGACAAACCGGCAGGGAGAGCGGACGATCCGTTTCTCTCCGACAAGCTGATTGCCGAACGCGAAGGGATATTCCTCTGGTGCCTGGACGGGCTTCACCGCCTGCTGGTCAACAACTACCGCTTCACCATCAGCGACAGAGCCAAGGAGAACATCGCGGTCGTAGTCCGGGAGGCCAACAACATCGTGGACTTTCTGGCCTCTGCCGGGTATGTCCAGTTCAAGGCGGACAGCGAGGCCGCTACCCGTGACCTGTATGCCACCTATAAAGTCTGGTGTGAGGACAATGCCGAGAACCCGCTTTCTCCCAAGAGCTTTTCCGGCTTCATCGCCCAGAACGCCGATGCTTACCGGCTGGAGGCTACCAATAACGTGTATATCGGCAGCGGCAAGCGGTGCCGGGGCTATGTGGGAATTGAGGTTTTAATCAGACCGACCGCCTTATAAAAAAGAAATGAAATTATCTGTACGTGCGTACAGGCGTACAAGGGAGGCTGACCCCGTACCGATGTACGGATGTACGGATAGTTTTGAGTTCGCCTTTCTTTTTTATAGGCGACCACGCTGATCTGGCATCAAAAAGCTGGGCCAAAATTCAATCCTTGTGATTTTCGTGAACAATGTCATTCACAAACAAACAAATTACACCAGCGGGTGATTTACCAAACCGTGTAGCCGCTTTACGGATAAGCGGTTTTTCCTACGGTTCCGGCGGATGTCCTACGAAACTGTGAAGTGGATAGGTAGCCTTTGTGACCTGGGCTTCATGATAGCAAATCTGAGCGGAAATCGCAACCCGTAAAATCTTCATCATTCCGTAAAAACGCTTTACGGAATATAAAATCAAATTCATCAAAAAGTGAGGGAAAGTTTTGAAATCCAATTTGAGGAACGAGATCAAGGCGTACATTGTGCGCCAGGGGATGACCATGCAGGAGGTGGTGGACGTACTCTCTGATGTGTACGGCTGGTCGGACAGCGTATCCAACCTGTCCAACAAGCTCCAGCGGGAATCCCTCCGCTACAAAGAGGCTGTCCAGCTTGCCGATGCGCTGGGCTATGACATTCAGTGGGTCCGGCGCAAGGATGCCTGACCCGGAACCAGCAAATTCCGAATTATGGAGGTACTATGACGAAAAATTTTGAACTGCTGACCTTTGAGGAACTTCTGAATTTGCCCATCGACATTGAGAGCTGCTTTGACCCCATCTTTGAGCCGCCCGCCGACTTCGTTGAGGAATGGCGCAGAAGACGGGAACAGGAGAACCCGTTCTCCTGCACAGTGACCCGCAAGATTGGCAACACCTGGTATATCATTGAGACGGAGTGCGATGGAGACGAACCGCTCCCCAGCATGATGCGCCGCCTGATTTTTTCGGATAAGGGGGCGGTTTGATGTCGACAAAGCAGTTGGATCATGCTACAATGGAGCCATGCACTACGGTACTGTCAGCTGACCCACAGAAGAAAGGAGAAGACAACGTGGATCAGCAGAAAATCACGATTTTGTACTGCCGTTTGAGCAACGAGGATTTGGTGGATGGGGAGTCAAACTCGATTGCAAATCAGAGAAACATCCTCAGCAGCTACGCCGCTTCCCACGGTTTCACGAATACCAAGGTGTTGGTGGACGACGGGTACACCGGGACGAACTTCAACCGCCCTGGGGTCCAGGAGGGGCTTGCCCTGGTGGAGCAGGGTTTGGTTGGCACTTGGATTGTTAAGGACATGAGCAGATTTGGCAGAGACTATTTGCAGGTCGGCCGGTTTACGGAAATCGTCTTTCCCAGCTACGATGTGCGATTCATCGCCGTCAACGATGCGGTGGACAGCGCCAAAGGAGACAACGATTTTACCGTAATTCGCAATGTTTTTAACGATTTTTATGCCAAAGATACCAGCAAAAAGGTTCGTGCCGTTATGAAAGCAAAGGGAACCAGCGGCAAGCACTTGGGCGGTCCGCCCTACGGCTACCGCGCCGACCCGCAGGACAAAAACCACTGGATATTGGACGAGGACGCCGCACCAGTGGTCAAGCGTATTTTTGACCTGACCATTGCCGGAGTTGGCCCATCCCGGATTGCCCGTATCTTGGAGGCAGACGAGGTGTTGACGGTCAAGGCCCTCTATGCCCAGCAGAAGGGAAAGACTCTGCCGGAGCGCCCCTGCCACTGGATTGAGCAGTCCGTGGTCAACATCCTGGAACGGATGGAGTACACCGGCTGCACCTGTAATTTCAAAACCTACTCCAAGTCCTACAAACTCAAGAAGCGCATTCCCAACGCCCTGGAAGATATGTTCATCCTGCCGGATACCCAGGAGGCCATTGTGCCGAAAGAACAGTGGGACAGGGTGCAGGAACTTCGCAAGCACAAGCGCCGCATGACCAAGGCGGAGCGGCAGGGACTGTTCTCTGGTTTGGTGGTCTGCGCCGACTGCGGCAGTAAGCTCCACTTCGCCACCTGTAAGAATTTTGAGGGCAGACAGGATCACTACATCTGTGCCAAGTACAAAAGCGGGCGGGGAACCTGTTCGGCGCACTATATCCGGGAGGATGTTCTGCGGGATGTGGTCTTGGAGCGCATCCGGGCCGTGACGGAGTATATCCGGGCCGATGTGGAGGGCTTCCAGGAGGAATGGCTGATGTGCCGGAGAGAGGAACAGGAGAAGTCCATCCGGGAGGACAAGCGGCGGCTGGAGAAAGCGAAGAAGCGGCTGGCGGACATCGACAAACTCATCACCCGTATCTACGAGGACATGGTACTTGGCAATCTGAGTCAGGAGCGTTACCAGAAGATGCTGGAGGGTTACGAAGCGGAGCAGGCGGCGCTCAACAACGAGGTCATCGGTCTTGAGGACTGGGTTGCGACCCGTGAGGAAATGGAGGACAATGTTGACCAGTTCCTCGCCTTGATGGAAAAGTACGTGGACATTCCGGAGCTGACAACCACCATCGTGAACGAGTTCATCAAGCAGATTATCGTCTACGCCCCGGACAAATCCAGCGGCAAGCGGACGCAAAAGGTCAAGATCGTATTCAACTTCCTGGAGGAAGTAGAAGTACCGGAAATCAGCGAACCTGTAATTACGCAAACTACCTATGGACGCAGAAAGACGGCGTGACACTTGGTCACGCCGCCCTCTGCGGCAAATAGTTACTTGTCACTATTAAACCTTTCGTTTCAAGGGATTTCTGCAAAGGACGGTCAAAACCGATATTTCTATAAAATCAAAAAACGCCGCGAAGCGGCGATACCAAATCACAACCCAGCGCAGCGGTTGTGATTTGGAAAGGATGAGCAGCGGCGTGAGCGCGCTCTGACTTTTGTAAAAAAGTCGGAGCAAGCGATACAAAGCTTGCTCCGACGTGGTCGGAGTGTAATTATAGGACTTGGAAAAATCCAGTCATATCAATGGTTTTAGCGCAGCAAGCAAGAGGCTTTTATCCCATTAGATACGATAATTAGAAAGATCATCCAGCTTTTCGGCAAATGATTTTGTCTGATCGGCTTCTTTTTCAAATTGCGCCTTGATTTGCTCATTTACATCTGGAGACATAACAGGAATCAATTTCAGATCCTCTTCTTTCATGTAGAGGTCTGCAATATCTTCCTTATCTCCACATTGAGGAAAGAGGACGACCCAACAGCCGTCTTTTGGCTCCTTCTCCCAGACAACCCCTTGCATTCCCTTGTGAACGCCTTCTTTTGCATAGCAATCTTTTTCTACCATCACTTCTACGCAATCCATCATCTTCATTTTATTTTACCCCATACGGCGTATTCAATTTGAGTTTTCCGTTCGGCATAAGCATCCATCCAGTAATAAATGACACGCTGCCTGATTTGCCTTTTCTGGGAATCGTAACTCTGATATCAATTCGCTAGCCTCGTCTATCCAACTTTCCTAACATATAGTCACCGGATAGATATTTTTCAAGTGCCTGTTTCTCACTTTGATTCTTAAGCCACGTAGAATCTGAAGCAGAATAGCCCCAACTTTCAAATGCTCGATTTTTTCCATGTCTATCTGTATTTTCTGGGTCAAATAGATAGGGATCAAATTTGCTGTAATCGCTATATGATGTTGTATTCATCAAAACCACAGCATAGGGAATCGGGTCTAATGTGCAGTGGCAGTATGGATGATGTGGACAAGACGGAGCATTTTCTTCCTGAAACCAACAACCATCCAACATTAAGCATTCCTCACAGTGGGTTTTGCCCTCTGAATGGTGCGTCCATTGGACCCAGCTTGGCTGCTCTGCCGTTTTCTGCGGAAGCAGCTTTCCCGTATATCGTTTGTAATATATCATATTTCCTCCTATCATGTAAAATCAGGCTTCTACATATAGGCTGGAAAAAGAAAAAAGTTGTAAATTTCTGTACAACTTTCAAAATGAATTTACAAATTATGAAAAAATGGGTGAGTCCTATAAGGACTCACCCATGGCGGAAGCGGTGGGATTCGAACCCACGTGCCCTTGCGGACAACTTGATTTCGAGTCAAGCTCGTTACGACCACTTCGATACGCTTCCGTATAGAATATTCGATTTATTCAATCCTGTCACATGATTTCGAGTCAGCCCCGTTATGACCACTTGGATACCGCTGCAACTGGCTGTGGGCGGGTAGCGTCACAAAGCCACAATCACTGTATTGATTAGAATACCCTATTTTTGTGCGCTTGTCAATATTGCAGGGGCGTGTAAAATAGTTTATAATCTTATTCAGAAGCATTGAAACCGTGCATTGGACGGAAGGGAGTACCATGGAAGAATTAAAACGACGGATTTTAAGCGATGCGGTGGTCGGCGAGGGGGACATCATCCACATGGACATGTTCCTCAATCACTGTATGGATATAAATCTGATGGAGCACATGGGAAACGCGCTGGCAAAGCGTTTCCGGGGTGTGAGGATCACCAAGGTACTGACTGCGGAAAGCTCCGGTATCGCCTTGGCCTGTTTTGTAGCACGAGCTCTGGATGTCCCGGCGGTCTATGCGAAGAAGTTCCAGACCGGGTACATCGATCCGGAGGTCTACTCGGCCGAAACCCACTCCTTCTCTCTGGAGAAGTCCTATACCCTGCGGGTCTCTAAAAAGTACCTGGACGGGGACGACGTGGTTCTCCTGGTAGACGATATCCTCTCCAATGGGCAGGCCATTCTGAGCCTGCTGGAACTCGTCTCCAAGGCGGGCGGCGAGGTGGCCGGCGTGGGCGTGGCCATCGAAAAGGCCATGCGGGACGGCGGCCGTGTTCTGCGGCGGATGGGCATCCGGGTGGAGGCCCTCGCCACGGTGGAGCGCATCGAGGGCGACCGCATCATTCTGAAAGATTGAGGAATCGGGAAACATGGCAGACGAAGCACAGCTTGACGCAATTGCAAGGGCCAACGCCTTTGCCATCTATAACGGTATCACGACCCATCAAACTGGGGACGGCACGGCGGAGGCCATCCTGGAGATCGGGCCGGATAGTCTAAACCCCTATGGTCTGCTCCACGGAGGGGCCTACTACACGCTGGCCGACTGTGCCGCCGGAAGCGCCTGCCGGACCGACGGCCGGAAGTATGTGACGCTCCACGGCAGCCTTGATTTCATCCGCTCCGCCAGAGCGGGTCAGGTGATCGCCCGGGCCCGGGTGGAGCACCGTGGCCGCACCACCTGCCTGGTATCCATCACCGTGGACGACGGAGCGGGTACGGTATATGCCAGCGGCCGCTTCACCTTTTTCTGCACCGGCACCCTCTGAGCAGAGGGGCGACCGCCCGGACGGCAAACGCTGTCCGGGCGGTTTTTGTTCCTGCTACTGCCCCCGCCAAGCGGCCACCGACCAGGTCTGCCAATGGGCGGCCTGCCACCTGGCGCTGTCCCGAACCGTCTCCACCGCCTGGCGCAGCTCTGTCTCCTCCGGCTGGGCCTCCAGCAGCTCCTCCAGCGCAGGCAGGGCCCCCAGCCGTCCGTCCGAGGCGGAGAGTACCGCCCCGGTGTCCAGGCCGCGGCCAATGTTGTAGCGGGCCACCAAGTCGTCCACATTGGCGTAGTTAAGGAGCAGCCAGCCCGCCACCCCCACGCTCAGCAGCACCCGGAACCAGTGGAAGTGCCGGTGCCACACCTTCCACAGGGCGGCTGCCAGGAGCACCGCCAGCACGGCCATCCCCCAATAGGTCAGCACCCGCTTAAAGGACAACCCATAGGCCCCCACATAGAGGTTCATGCGCCACAGGGCGGATACCAGCAGCACACCGCTGGCCGCCACCAGGAGTGTACCCAGCACCTGCACCATCCTGAGCCCCCGCCCCTCACCCTTGCAGAGAGCAAGGCAGGCCAGCAGGCAGGCCAAATTGACCGCGGCTACGGCCACAAGCTGGAAAAAACCGCTGCGGGCATAGCTCGCATAGCTGATTCCCACCCGGGCCAGGTAGTCAGCGCCTCCGAACAGCGCTGCGCACTGCACCGCCAGAAAGAAGGCATACAGGACATCCAGCACTGCCAGGACGGTGACCGGCCCTGCGGCCTCCATTGAAAGTCCCTCCACGGGCCGGGCAGGCCGCTTTAGCGGCTCCGGCCGCCGCAGGGAGTAGAGCAGCCCGAACAGGAATGGGGCGACAAGCAGTCCGAAAATCAACCGCAGGGCCCACAGCGCCAGATGCTCATCAAACCAGTCCGCCGCCCGGCGGGTCACCTGGGCGAACAGCGCATCCGCCGATGTGAGCAGGGGAAAGACCACCATCAGCAGTGGAACGCACACCAGCAGTGCCCCCAGGACATAGGGCATCTTTTTGCGGGAGAGGCCCCGAATGGAGCCCAGCGCCTGAACCGGCGCACCCAGATAGCCGAACAGGCCGCCCATCACCCGCAGGAAACGCTCCCCCAACATGGCGGATGTCTCAACGGAATACACCTCCATCCCCGGCCAGCCCCCCATTTGAATTCCCATCAGCAGGACGAGGGCCAGTGTGTTCCACAGCCGGAGCCACGGATTGGCAAACAGGGCAAAGGTCAGAGCCAACAGGCCCACGGCGTACAGAAGAAGGCGGTTTTCCCGCCTGGCCAGCGGGGCGGCGCCGCCGTACCAGAACAGGACGCCATACCATGCCGCCGCCAGGAGGGTCATCCCCAGGCCGGACAGGCCCCAGAGCAGCACCTCCGCGCACAGGACGCCCACGCCCCATGCCAGAACCAGCAGCGCCCGATCCCTCCCGTCCACCGGAAACACCCGCCGGGCCGCCGTCACGGGCGGCGTTACCGGGATAGTCTTTTTCTCCTCCATTTGTCTCACTCCTTATATCTGGTACGGAGCCATGCCGCGGCGTTGAGCGCCAGGGTTCCAAGAACCAGAGCGGCGGCGCTGAGGGCGAAGGCGTGCGCTGTATCCTGAATGGCGGACAAGTCGCCCGCCTCCACCTCCAGGTAGACATGGAGAGGCACCAGGGACAGAGCGACGGCGCAGCACCCCAGACTGGGGGCGCACAGTCCCGTCCGGCGGGTCATCAGGGCTGCCAGGCCCAGCGCCCACGCCAACAGGCCCAGCGCCAGCGGGCCGAGGGTGCTCAGATCGTCCATTCCGACATTCCTCCTGTCTCAGGTGTCCAGCTCCTGGTAGTACAGGATGCCGGTATCTGGGTCATAGACCGCAAAGGTATAGTTGTAAGAGTACCGCTGCCACATATCCTCCGTCTCGTTCTCCTGACGGTCCTCCAGATACCACCATCCCCGGGCTGGCACGGGCCAGTCCGGCCAGTCCGACGCGCCGGCGCCGTCCGGGTAGAGGCGCTCCTCCAGTTCCGGCTCCATGGGAAACAGACTCCATCCCGCGCTGGATACGGCCTCCTCCACCGCCAGAGCGTCCTCTTGGGAAAAGGTCAGCTCCATGTGGAGCAGGCCGTCCCCGTGGAAGCCCCCGTGGCTGTCCCCGGAGGTGACTGCCGCCGGCTGCGGCAGCACAATATCCAATTTCCGGGCCACGTAACCGGCGTCCTTCTCCCCACCGCAGCCCGCCAGCAGCAGGAGTGCCAACATCATCGCAATCCATATCCGTATCATAAAGCAATCCCTCCTGTCTGTCTCTGAGGATAGCACAGGAGGGATTGTTTGTCAATTTATTATTATCGAATTTCAATAATATTTTTTTGAATATAACAAAAAACGGACAGTCAAAGGCCACCCCTACGGGTGTTCTGCTGACTCCGGCACGTATTCCAGCAGGTCGCCCGGCTGACAGTCCAACGCCTTGCAGATAGCCTCCAGTGTGGTAAAGCGCACCGCCTTGGCGTGGTTATTTTTCAGGATGGACAGGTTGGCCAGGGTGATATCCACCCGGGCGGAGAGCTCGTTGAGACTCATCTTCCGCTTGGCCATCATCACGTCCAGATTGACGACAATGGGCATGGCTTCCCCTCCTCAAATAGTCAGATCATTCTCCGCCTTCAGCTCCGCCGCCTGGCGGAACAGCGCGGACATGACCAGGCAGAGCAGGCCGCCCAGGATAAAGATGGGGACGAACAGGGCGTTATAGGTCAGCAGGGGCGCGACGGAACCGTAGTAGAACAGCCCCCACACCACCCGTGCCAGCGCGGCGGCGGCGATCAAAAAGCAACACACTGCCGCCCGCCGGAGGCTGACGCCGTTCTCCGCCCGGAAAGGGGCGCCCGTCAGGATGGTGCCCAGCACCCGGCGGCCCTGCCACAAGATTACGGCGGTGCAGATGCCGCAGAACAGCAGGAACAGGGCGAGGACTACCTCGTACACCCCGGCCGTCCACACCCAGCCCCAGCTCAGGACAAACGCGATCCCCACCCGAAGGGGAACCTCCAGCGGGTTTTCGTAGGGTGTCAGGGCCAGGAGCTCTTCCGGCCCTTTCATCAGGCTCATTCCGGGCACCAGCAGCAGGGCCACCAGATTACACACAAGCGTGATGGTCACCAACACTTTCAGAGCTCCAGCCAGCTTCTGCACAGCGGTCTTTTCCACGGTATCTCCCCCTTTAGGGAGAGTATACCATGGGTTTTATCGATTTTCAACAAAAAAGTGAAAGGGCGTCCACGTGGACGCCCTTCTGTTATACCCGAATGGCTCCCAGTACTTCGCCGAGAGAGGCATTGATGACCAGGCCGGCCTCTCTGTCGTAGGGGGTGGCGCTCTTGTTGATCAGGGCCAGCCTATTCCCGCGGTAATAGCGGATCAGCCCCGCCGCCGGGTACACCGCCAGGGAGGTACCGCCGATGATCAGCATGTCCGCCCCGGCGATGGCCTCCACCGCGCCCACCATGGTTGTCTCGTCCAGGCACTCCTCGTAGAGCACCACGTCTGGCTTCACCACCCCGCCACACGCTGGACAGCGGGGCACGCCGCCGGTCTCCAGCAGGAAGTCCAGGCCGTAGAACCGGCGGCACTTCATGCAGTGGTTCCGGTGGACGGAGCCGTGGAGCTCGTACACCGTTTTGCTCCCCGCCGCCTGGTGGAGCCCGTCGATGTTCTGAGTCACAACGGCGGTCAGCTTTTCCGCCGCCTCCAGCTCCGCCAGTTTCCAATGAGCTGCATTGGGCCTGGCCTGCGGAAAGAGCATTTTGCTGCGGTAAAATCGGTAGAACTCCTCCGGATTCCGCTCAAAAAAACTGTGGCTTAAAATCGTCTCCGGCGGAAATGCGTATTGCTGGTGGTACAGGCCGTCCACGCTGCGGAAGTCGGGGATACCACTCTCAGTGGACACCCCCGCGCCGCCGAAAAAGACGATATGCCGGCTCTCGCTGATCCAGTCCTGAAGCTGTTTGAGTTGATGGTCCATAAGAGCGCCTCCTTGATGCGGGCCGATGTGGGCATCGGCTCCTATGTCCTGCGGTGGCGGCAGCGGGTGTGGGGGCAGGACGGGCATCCGCCGCAGCCGCACCCCCGCTTGCCCTTCAGACTCTGGTGGAAACGGTAGATCAGGTAGGCCGCCGCCCATACGATCAGCGCCGCCACACCGGTATATACGATATATTTTAACATCCTATCACCCGCAGCACAAGAGAGCCGAGCTGATAGACCAGGAAGGAGCCCAGCCAGGCGGCCCCCAACTGCCAGCCGATGGAGGCCAGGGTCCATTTGGTGGAGTTCATCTCCTTGCGGATGGTGGACACCGCCGCCACGCAGGGCACATAGAGCAGGACGAACACCAGGAAGGAATAGGCGGCCAGGGGGCTTTGGAAGGTGCCGCCCAGGGCGGCGGCAATCGCCGCACCGCTGGCAGTGACAGAAAAGCCGTAGAACATGCTCATGGAGGAGACCACCATCTCCTTGGCCACCAGTCCGGTGAGCAAGGCCACCGCCGCCTGCCAGGTGCCGAAGCCCAAGGGGGCGAACAGGGGAGCCAGGAGGCCGCCCACGAAGCCCAGGATAGAGGACTCCTCGTTGGACACCATGCCGAAGGTCCCACCCTCAAGGCCGAAAGACTGGAGGAACCAGAGCAGCACACTCATGGCCAGAATCAGGGTGCCCGCCTTCACCAGGAAGCCCTTTACCTTCTCCCACACGTGGAGGGCGATATTTTTGAGGGTGGGCAGGCGGTAGGGGGGCAGCTCCAGCACGAAGGCGGCGGGCTCTCCCTGGAAAACCAGCTTCTTGAGGAGGATGCCCGAGCCGATGGCGAAGAGCAGTCCCAGCAGATAGAGGGAAAATACCACCAGCCCTCCGTATTGGGGGAAGAAGGCGGCGGTGAGCAGGCCGTACACCGGCAGCCGGGCGGAGCAGGACATAAAGGGAACCAGCATGATGGTCATGCGGCGGTCCTTCTCGTTCTCCATGGTGCGGGCTCCCATGACTGCCGGGACGGTGCAGCCGAAGCCCATGAGCATGGGGATAAACGCCTTGCCGGACAGGCCGAAGCGCCGCAGCAGCCGGTCCATAATGAAGGCCGCCCGGGCCATGTAGCCTGAATCCTCCAGGAAGGACAGGAACAGAAATAGAATGGCGATCTGGGGCAGGAAGGTGAGCACGCCGCCCACACCGGCGATCACGCCGTCCACCAGCAGGGCCTCCACCCACGGTGCAGTACCCGCGGCGGCCAGGAGGGAGCGGACACCCCCGGCAAACCAGCCGCCGATAAGGGCGTCCACCCCGTCGGCCAGCATCTGCCCCGGCCCGAAGGTGAGGGCAAACATACACAGCATCATCAGCAGGAACACCGGGATGGCCAGAACCTTGTGGGTCACGATGGCGTCAATGCGGTCGGACAGGGTGGGCGCCCCCAGAGGGCGGCCCCGCCTGACGCACTGGGCCACCACGGTCTGGATGAACTGGTAGCGGGCGTCGGCGATCAAGGTCTCCCGGTCGCCCAGATCATAGGCCCCCTCATACTCCCGGCAGACGGCCTCCAGCTCGTCCCGCTCCCTCTGAGACAGGCCCAGGGCTTTCTCCACCAGGGCGTCCCCCTCGATGAGCTTGATAGACGCCCAGTGGGCGGGGATATGGGCGGCGTAGGCCTTGTCGTGGATCAGCTCGCCCACCTTGTGATGGATCTGGTGGGTAAAGCCGTCGTACAGATCATCCGGTTCAATGGTGACGCCCACGTGCATCTGCCGGTGGGCCGCCTCCAGCAGAGTCTGAATGTTCTCTCCTGACCGGGCAGTGATGGGAATGACCGGCACCCCCAGGGCCTTGGACAGTCCCGCCACGTCGATGTGGTCGCCGTGCTTCTCCACCTCGTCCATAAAGTTGAGCGCTATGACCATAGGCCGCTCCAGCTCCAGAAGCTGGGCGGTCAGATAGAGGTTGCGCTCAATGTTGGTGGCGTCGATGATGTCGATGATGGCGTCGGGACGCTCCCCCACGATGAAGTCCCGGGCAACAATCTCCTCCATGGAGTAGGGGGAGAGGGAGTAGATGCCGGGCAGATCCACCACTGTGACGGACTTGCCTTCCACCTGGGCCCGGCCCTCCTTCTTCTCCACTGTCACGCCCGGCCAGTTGCCCACGTACTGGTTGGAGCCGGTGAGGGCGTTGAACAGGGTGGTCTTGCCGCAGTTGGGGTTGCCCACCAGGGCCAGCTTCATCTCCCGTGTGTCGTGGCTGGCGTAGTCGGGCACGCCGCCGTGCTCCGCCGCCTCATGGGCGTGGTCGGCATCCATCCGGCGGAGGGTTTCCTCGTCCGGAATGTGCTGCACCATGCCGATGCGCCGCCGCCGTGTCTGGGCGCGCCGCTCCCCCTCCGCGCCGGTTGCCACCCGGATCTGGGCCGCGTCCGCTTTGCGCAGGGACAGCTCGTACCCCCGCAGGTTGAGCTCCACCGGATCGCCGAAAGGGGCTACCTTGCGCACCGTGACCTCGGTGCCCGGAGTCAGCCCCATATCCACCAGCCGCCGCTTCACCGGGCCGTTTTCATTGCCAACCTGGAGAATAACACCGCGCTCGCCCGGCGCCACCTCCTCCAGGGTTCTCTCGTTCTGTTCCGTCTGAGTCCTCATAGCCGCTCCACTCAAAAAATTTAGTTTACCTAAGTTAACTCCTTCATTATACTATGGTATCCAGGGCCGCGCAAGAGAGGGACCGGTGCTGTTTTCTACAAAAAGCAGGCGCTATGGGGCGCGGTCCTGCGTAGTTCCGCAAAAAAGAGCGGACGCCCACTCGGGGCGCCCGCTCAGGGGGTTCTATTAGTCGTGGTCGTGCTCCTCACAGCCGCAGCCACAGCCATCCTCGTCTCCGTCCCCGCAGCAGCAGTCGTCGGACAGATCCAGCGCAAATTTCTGCTTGCAGCCGGGGCACTGAATCACGCCCTCTTCCAGGACAGACTCGTCGATCATCAGGGTGTCGCCGCAGTTGGGGCAGTCCACCTCAAAAAAATCGTCGTCCTCGTCGCCGCAGCAGCAGTCATCGTCGTCGTCATCCTCGTCAAACACGGCCTTCTCCACGTCGGAGAGGTCGTCGGAGATGGCGTCGATCTCCTCGCCCAGGGCGACGGTGTTCTCCTCCAGATCCTCGATGGACATGCCGATCTCCTCCAGGATGCCGATCATTACGGAGATGAGCTTGCCCTCCTTGGACTTGGCAGTGTCCAGATCCAGGCCCTCGGCCAGACCCTTCAGATACGCGACCTTCTCAGAAATAGTCATAATAATCTCCTTTTCACAGGCGGCCCAAAGGGCCTTCACAAAACGATGCGCCTTTACAGCGTCAGCTATCACGCCTCACACCCTCCGCGACGGCACACTGCTTACCGCTCCGCAAAAAACATCTTGCGCCTACGGCACAACTGCTTTTTCGTCTGCGCGGTTCGCTGTGCGCCTGTTCCAGGGCGTTCGGGCGCTTACGCCTTGCAGCGCTCCAGGTACTCGCCGGTGCGGGTGAGCCCCACGCAAAGCACACTTTGCGCGGGAACCCTTTGATTTCATTTGCAAGGCGGAACTGAATTCCGCCTTGCGCCAAGGTTTTGCCTCCGGCAAAACGCTTGTGCGCACCAGAGTCGCGCCCCGCTGCGCGGGGCCCCCGACACCCGCCGATGCCCTTCCGCTTCCGCGGAAGCCCGGCAGGCGATCAGGCCTTGCAGCGCTCCAGATACTCGCCGGTGCGGGTGTCGATCTTGATCTTGTCGCCGGGGTTGATGAACAGGGGCACCTTGATCTCAGCGCCGGTCTCCAGGGTGGCGGGCTTGGTCACGTTGGTGGCCGTGTCGCCGCGGAAGCCGGGATCGGTCTCGGTGATCTCCAGCTCCACGAAAGTGGGGGGCTCCACCGCAAAGATCTTGCCCTTATAGGAGTTGATCTTGCAGACCATGTTCTCCTTCACAAAGCGGAAGTTGTCGCCCAGCAGCTCGGCGCCGATGGGTACCAGATCGTAGGTCTCGGGGTCCATGAAGTAGTACAGATCGCCGTCGTTGTAGCTGTACTCCATGTCCTTGCGCTCCACATAGGCCTGCTCGAACTTGGCGGTGGGGTTGAAGGAGGTCTCGGTCACGCCGCCGGTGATGACGTTCTTCATCTTGGTGCGCACAAAGGCCGCGCCCTTGCCGGGCTTCACGTGCTGGAACTCCACCACCTGCATCACCTGACCGTCCATCTCGAAGGTCACGCCGTTCCGGAAATCACTGGCAGTAATCGTAGGCATTGGTATTCATCCTCCAAAATAAGGTTTCTCAAAATTCAGCTACGCTATTTTACCCCATTCTTCCCTTATTTGCAAGGGTTTTTACAGAATAATCAGCTCTTTGGGGGATTTGGTGAGGACCATACAGCCGTCAGCGGTCAAAACCGTCACGTCCTCAATGCGGACGCCGAATTTCCCGGGCAGGTAGATACCCGGCTCGGCGGACACCACGGCGCCCACAGGCAGCAAAGTCTCCTCCCGAGTGTTCGCGTTGGGGGACTCGTGGATCTCGATGCCCAGGCTGTGGCCGTAGCCGTGGCCGAAATACTCCCCGTAGCCCGCGTCCTCGATGACCTTGCGGGCGGCGGCGTCGATGCTCTTACCGGGCACGCCGGCCTTTGTCACGGCGATGCCCGCCAGTTGGGCCTCCAGCACGGTCTGATAGACCTTCCGCATCTCCCCGGTGGGCTCGCCCAGGGCCACGGTGCGGGTCATGTCGGAGCAGTATCCGCCGTACTTGCAGCCGAAATCCATAGTGATGAACTCGCCCTGCTGCACCTGCTTGGCGCTGGGGATGCCGTGGGGCAGGCTGCCGTTGGGGCCGGAAACCACGATGGGGTCGAAGCTCATCTTCCCCGCACCGAAGCGGAGCATATCGTACTGGAGCTTGGCCGCGATCTCCTGCTCGGTCATGCCGGGCTGGATAAACTTCAGGATCTCGGAAAAGGCGCGGTCGGTGATCTCCTGGGCCTTTGTCATCAGGGCGATCTCCCCGTCGTCCTTGGCCGCCCGCAGGCTGTTCACCAGCTTCTGGGCGGGCACCAGCTCGGCGGTGAGGCCCTCCTTCCAGAGGTTATAGTCCGCCACCGACAGATAGCCCTCCTCAAAGCCCAGCTTCCGGATGCGGCAGCGGTCGACGACCTCCTGCACCATAGCCCGGTAGTTGCGGCTGCGGCCGGTCATGGCGATCTCCGCGCCGGTGATGAGGTGATTGGCAACCTCAATGTAGCGGGAGTCGGTGAAGTAAAAGCACCCCTGCGCCGTCACCACCACATTGCCCTCTCCGTGGAAGCCCACGGCATAGTATTCCCCGGGCTCACTGTTGAGCAGCATGGCATCGAGGCCATATTCCGGCAGCCTGGCCGCAATCTGTTTCAGATGATTCATGGTAAAACCTTCCCTTCTATTACATGCAATCTGTATAGTTCTCTCACGTAAATGGCGGATACCCGCACCGCCCGCCGTCAGCCGCAGGCGGCCTGGTACAGCCGCTTCATGGTCAGCGCGTCCTCCGCCTGGGTGCCTGCGCTTGCCCCAGCGGGCCAAGGCCCGCCGGGGGCCCCGGCCCCTTCATCTGCCCGGGCGAACTGAATTCGCCCGGCATCAAGGTTTTCCCTTCGGGAAAACGCTTGTACGGCGCAAAGCGCCGCCCCGCTCCGGCCCCTGCGAAAGCGCCCCATCCCCTCACTTCTGACATGCCTGATACAACTTTTTCATAGTCAGCGCGTCCTCCGCCTGGGTGCCTGCGCTTTCGCAGATGAAGGTGGGACTCCAGCCCCGGCGGGCCACCTCCGCCATGAGGGGGGCGGGGTCGGGCCCGAAGTCGTCCTGGGCGAAGGTCAGGTGCATCTTCTCGCCCCCGTTGGGGGTAAACTGAATCTTGGAGAAGTGGCTGTGGAAGGCGCCGGCCCGCACCTCCCCCAGCACCTCCCGGATGCGGTCCAGCATGGACGCGCAGGCCGCAGTCCCCTCCAGCTCCCCCAGGGAGCGGGCGTAAAGGTGGCCGAAGTCCACGCAGGGTACCAGCCGCTCGTCCAGGGTGCACAGCTCCAGCACCTCGTCCAGATCCCCCAGTTGGTTGATCTTGCCCATGGTCTCGGGGCACAGGGCGATGTGTCCATAGCCGGCGTCGTCGCAGGCAGCTATCACCGCTTTCAGGGAGCGCAGGGCGATGTCCAGGGCCTCCCGCCGCGTACGCTTCATCAGCGCGCCGGAATGGATAACCACCCGGCCCGCCCCCATCCAGTCCGCCGCCTGACAGGCCGCGGTGATGTAACCGATGGTCTTTTGCAGGCTCTCGGGGTCGGGGTTTGCCAGGTTGATGAAGTAGGGGGCGTGGAGGGACAGGCGGATGCCCGCCGCCACCGCCGCCGCGCCGATGTTCCTGGCGGTCTCCTCCCGGACATTGACCCCCTTGCCGCACTGGTACTCATAGCAGTCCAGTCCCAGCTCCGCCAGCCAGCGGGGGGCGTCCGCCGAGGATTTATAAGGAAAGGACTCGGCGTTGCCCGCCGGGCCGAAGATTGCGCTCATAACGGTTTTGTCCTCCTTTTGCTCCACATGCGGAAGGGCCACTCCGCTCCGTAGCGCAGGTAGCGCCCCGGATTGCCTGCCAGGCGGATAGGCTCCACCAGCAGAGTAAGCACCCCGGCGTTCCGCCCGCCCAGAATGTCGGTAAAGAGCTGATCCCCCACGATGGCAGTCTGCTCCGGCGTGCAGCCCATCTGCTCCATGGCCCGCCGGAAGCCCCCCGGCTTCGGCTTGCCCGCGTGGCCCAGGAAGGGCACGCCCAGCGCCTGGGAAAACCGGCGGGGCCGCTCCGGGTGCCGGTTGTTGGAGAGCACAAAGAGGGTGATCCCCTGCTCTCCCAGCGCCGCCGCCCAGTCCCTCACCGCCTGTGTGGGCTCCGGTTCCCCATAGGGCGCCAGGGTATTGTCCAGATCGGCCAGCAGGAGGCGGATGCCCCGCCGGGTCAGGGCGGCGGGCTCGATGTCGAAAATGCTCCGGCCCGCCCAGTGGGCCAGGATGGGAAGCGCCATGGTTTCACCTCTTCTATTCTCCGTCTTGTCCGCATATAAGTGATTATACCACGTTTTTCAGAACTTGGACAAGGGGGTACCTAAGATATGCAAACCAGCATAAAGCTTCTTCTCACCGCGCCGCCCGACCAGTGCCGGGCCGCCCTGCGCTTCGGCCTCCCAGTGGCCCACGTGGCCTACCGGGTGGGGGGCGGGCCCCACCTGTTCCGGGCCAGCATCCCGGTATCGGTGCGGGGCGGCCTGATGGTCATTGACAACACCGGCTTCGACGGCCGCGGCGAGGCCGGGCCCTTCTGCCAGGAGGTGCTGCGGGAGTGCATGGCCCGAGGGTATGACGGTATTCTCTGCGATTTTGAGGGCCATCCCCTCCAGGTGCTGGCCCAGGCGGTGCGCACGCTGGGCGAGCTGACCAAAAAGCGGGGCTGGCCCCTCTACGTGACCGAGGCCTACGCCCCCCTTTCCGACTCCGCCATCGCCCTCATCCCCTCCGCCCTGTCCGGCGGCTCCCTCCAACAGCGCCTTCAGGAGGCGGTGGAGCGCTTCGGCGTGGCCCGGGTGGCCCTGGCGGTGGAGCGGGTGGCGGAGGACTTCTTTCTCCCCTCCCCCACCGGCCAGGGGATGCCCCTCACCCGGGAGGAGCTACGCCAGCGGCTGGAGGAACGGGCTCCGTCGGTGTTCTTCTCCAGCGAGCTGTGCGCCCACTACTTCACCTACATGTCCCGGCAGAACGGGGCCCACTTCGTCCTGTTCGACGACGCAGGCTCCATCCGCAAGAAGCTCCAGGTGGCCCGCAATCTGGGCATCTCCAGCGCCGTGCTGGCCTATCCCCAGGTGGATGATCTCCTTCCCGAGCTGTTGAAGTAACCCTTGTCCGTCGGGGCGTTTTCTGCTATACTGTCCTTCCAAAATAAAAAAGGAGGACAGAGCAATGGATTGGAGACCGTGGATGGACGCCTTTCTCCCGCCGCTGCTGGAGGCCCTGCCCGGCCGGGTGGCCTTTGTGGGCATCCAGGGCAGCTTCGGCCGGGGGGAGGCCGGGCCGGAGAGCGACGTGGATCTGGTGGTGGTGCTGGACGCGCTGGGGGCGGCGGAGCTGGCCGCCTGCCGGGGTGTGCTGGAGAAGATGCCCTTCGCTGACCGGGCCTGCGGCTTCTTCTGCGACCGGGCGGCCCTGGCTGCCTGGCCCGCTTTCGACGCCCTCCAGCTCAGGCTGGACACCCTCCCGGTCTACGGCTCTCTGGAGGAACTGCTGCCCCCCATGGGGAAGGAGACGCTGGACGAGGCCGTTCGGGCGGCGGCCTCCGCCCTCTACCACGCCGCCTGCCACACCGCCCTCTTTGACGCCCAGCCGGAGGCGGCCCTCCCCGCCCTCCAAAAGGCGGCCTTCTTTGCCCTGCGGCTGGCCCACTGCCGGAGGAGCGGCCAATATACGGCCGCCCGCCAGGCCCTGCTCCCCAAGCTGGAGCCGGAGGAGCGGGCCCTGCTGGGGAAGGATTGCACCCTGCCCGCCCTCATGGCGTGGGCCAGGGGAGAGATGGAATCCTGACACAAGCCCTTCCCGGGATGCAACAAACCCCCGCGCCGAATCGGCGCGGGGGTTTGTGATTCTTAGTAATACTTCTTGCGGTTCTTGCGGGCGGCCTCAGACTTCTTGCGGCGCTTGACGCTCGGGCTCTCATAGTGCTCACGCTTGCGAACCTCGGCCAGAACGCCCGACTTGGCGCAACTGCGCTTAAAGCGCTTGAGTGCGTTCTCCAAGGACTCGCCGTCCTTCACATGGACTTCCGACATTGACTTCCCCTCCCTCCGAAGCGGCGGGATTCCACCGCCAAAGGGCCACATAGATATGGCTTTAACAGAACCATTGTATTCGATCCTTTTGCAGTTGTCAAGAGCGGATTTTGATTTCCAGCATTCTGTTTTTACTGTTCCTGGAAAAACGGCGGCTCCTCACCAGCTCACTTCGCAATCAGGTTGACCAGCTTATTGGGTACCAGAATGGTCTTGACCAGCTTCTTGCCCTCGGTGAACTTCTGCACCTTGGGATCGGCCAGGGCGGCGGCCACCACGGCCTCCTCCCCGCTGTCCACGGGGACGGTGATGGTGCCGCGGAGCTTGCCGCACACCTGCACGGCCATATTCACCTCGGCGTCCACGGTCTTGCTGGCGTCGTAGGCGGGCCAGCTCTGCTGGCAGGCCATGCCGCCCTTCTCGGCTGCAAAGCCCAGGGTCTCCCACAGCTCCTCCACCATGTGGGGGGCAAAGGGGGAGAGCATGAGCAGCAGGGCGGCGTAGTCTCCCCTGGAGCAGCCATTCTGGTAGAAGTCGTTCACCAGGGCCATCAGGGCGGCGATGGCGGTGTTGAACTTCATGGCCTCGATGTCGTCGGACACCTTCTTGATGGTCTTGTGCACCGCGCTCTCGTTGGCCTTGGAATAGCCGGCCTCCTCCGTGAGGTTCTCCGCCAGGTTCCAGACCCGGTCGAGGAAGCGCTTGCAGCCCTTGACGGCGTTGTCGCTCCAGGCGGCGGCCTTTTCAAAGTCGCCGATGAACATGATATACAGCCGCATGGTGTCCGCGCCGTACTGGGCCACCACGTCGTTGGGGTTGATGACGTTGCCCCGGCTCTTGGACATCTTCTCGCCGCCCTCGCCCAGGATCATGCCGTGGGAGGTGCGCTTTTTGTAGGGCTCCTTGGTGGGCACCACGCCGATGTCGCACAGGAACTTGTGCCAGAAGCGGGAGTAGAGCAGGTGCAGGGTGGTGTGCTCCATGCCGCCGTTGTACCAGTCCACGGGGCTCCAGTAGTCCAGGGCCTCCCTGGAGGCCAGGGCTTTGTCGTTGTGGGGATCCATATAGCGCAGGAAGTACCAGGAGGAGCCGGCCCACTGGGGCATGGTGTCGGTCTCCCGCTTGGCGGGGCCGCCGCAGCAGGGGCAGGTGGTGTTCACCCAGTCGGTCATCTTGCTCAGGGGGGACTCGCCGTCGTCGGTGGGCTCGTAGGAGTCCACCTCGGGCAGCAGCAGGGGGAGCTGCTCCTCGGGCATGGGCTGCCAGCCGCACTTCTCGCAGTACACCATGGGGATGGGCTCGCCCCAGTACCGCTGGCGGGAGAAGACCCAGTCGCGCAGCTTGTAGTTGACCTTGGCCGCGCCGATGCCCTTCTCCTCCAGCCACTGGATCATGGCGGGGATGGCGTCCTTCACGGTCTTGCCGTTGAGGAAGTCGGAGTTGACCAGGATGCCGGTGTCGTCCTTGGCGGTGAAGGCGGCCTGCTGCACGTCCTCACCACCGGAGACCACCTCGATGATCTCGCAGCCGAACTTCTTGGCGAACTCCCAGTCCCGGTCGTCGTGGGCGGGTACGGCCATGATGGCGCCGGTGCCATAGGTGGAGAGCACGTAGTCGGAGATGAAGATGGGGATCTCCCTGCCGTTGACTGGGTTGACGCCCCGCACGCCGTCCAGGCGCACGCCGGTCTTCTCCTTGTTCAGCTCCGTGCGCTCCAGGTCGGACTTGGAGGCGGCGGCCTTCTGGTAGGCGGTGACCTCGGCGGCGTTCTTCAGCGCGCCCCCCTCCAGCCACTTGCGCACCAGCTCGTGCTCGGGGGAGAGCACCATATAGGTGGCGCCAAAGAGGGTGTCCGGCCGGGTGGTGTAGACCACGATGGCGTCGCCGGTGGTGGCCTGGAAGGTGACCTCCGCGCCGGTGGAGCGGCCGATCCAGTTCTTCTGCTGGGTCTTGACCCGCTCGATGAAGTCCAGCCCGTCCAGATCGTCGATGAGGCGCTGGGCGTACTCGGTGATCTTGAGCATCCACTGGCTCTTCTCCTTGCGGATAACGGGGGAGCCGCAGCGCTCGCACACGCCCTCCACTACCTCCTCGTTGGCCAGCACGCACTTGCAGGAGGTGCACCAGTTCACCGGCATGGTGGTCTTGTAGGCCAGGCCGTGCTTATAGAGCTGGAGGAAGATCCACTGGGTCCACTTGTAGTAGCTGGGATCGGTGGTGTTGACCTCCCGGCTCCAGTCGAAGGAGTAGCCCAGCATCTGTAGCTGCCTGCGGAAATTCTCGATGTTGTCGTGGGTCACCTTAGCCGGATGGATATGGTTCTTGATGGCGTAGTTCTCCGTGGGCAGGCCGAAGGCGTCATACCCCATGGGGAAGAGCACATTGTAGCCGTCCATGCGGCGCTTGCGGGCCACCACGTCCATGGCGGTGTAGGGCCGGGCGTGGCCCACATGCAGGCCCTGTCCGGAGGGATAGGGGAACTCCACCAGGGCGTAGAACTTGGGCTTGTCGCTGTGATTCCCGGTCTGATAGACTCCGGTTTCCTGCCATTTCTTCTGCCACTTCGGCTCAATGGCGGCAAAATCGTATTTCAAATCTCTCACGCTTTCTTTCGATCTGTCTCGTCCGCGACGGGCATATAATCTGTGATATTATAATCGAAAAGCGGCCGGTTTGCAAGGGGTGTGCTTGACTTTTCCCGCTTATCCAGATAAGATGGAGGCGACAAAGAAGGGAGCGTGTATGGACATGGGAAGCAGGCGCATGCAGATCGTCGGAATCGTCCTGGCCGTGCTGATGGCCGCCATGCTGGCGGTCACCCTGTGGGCGTACCGCCCGGTCTCGCTGGCGGAGGCTGCGGACGCCCGCACCGGGCTGGAACCCAAGGTGGCGGTTGTGGTGCGCCTGGATGAGATGGACGGGGACGTTCACACCTCCTATGAGGCGTACGACCCCGCCCTGCTGGAGCAGATGGAGCTGCTGGTGGACACCACCCGGCTCCGTCTGGTCCGGCGGAGCTCCATCGCCCCCCTGGACGGCATGTGTAAGATCGTCATCATCGGTGAGGATAACATCATCTGCTCCTTTGACTACAACCTTACAACCAACTCCATCTACATCGGGGACCGGATTTACGCGCTCCGCTCCACCCAGTCGGAGCCCCTCTCCGAGCTGACTGCCGCCATCTGCGGGGAGGTGTAGGACGTGGGCGCGCAATGGAAGTATCTCTGGCCGGTGCTGGTGCTGGCCGCCGCACTGACGCTCGGGCTGGGGGCCGCCCTCCGGTTTCTCCGCCCAGCCTCCCTGGGGGAGCGGATCGGCGTGGCGGAGGGCGCGTCCCTCCGGCAGGTAGTGGTGGAACACAGCGACGGCGGCGGGCATGGCTCCCACGAGAGCAGCGAGCCTGCTCTGCTGGCGGAGCTGTCCTCCCTGCTGGCGGACACCCGGCTGCGCTATGACGGGCTCACCGACGGCGGCGTCCCCGTCTCCCCCGCCGCCTATACCGTTACGGTCTATTCCGCCCCGGCAGAGGAGGGGCGCACCTTCGGCGTGGACAGCCAAGGGCGCGTCTACCAGGACAACCGGCGCTATTCCGCCGCCCCGGAGCAGGCGGAGGAGCTGACGGCCCTCCTGGAGCGCATCTGCTCCTAAAACCGTCCAGAGGCCGCCTCCTTCCGTTCTACAGCAGCACGGCCGTCTCTCTTTACGAAATATAAACTATACACATTTCCATCGAAGTAAGCGGCAAAAAGCGGCGGACGGGGGAATTCCCCCCGCCCGCCGCCGGCCTGTGTCCCCGTGTTCAGTTCAGCGGGATGGTTACCGCCTCGTCCTCCAGCAGAATACAGTTAGGCTGCCAGAAGCACACGCCCGCTACCTGCCCTGCCAGCATCTCCGGGTAGTTCCAAGTCACAATCCAGTTTCCGGTTTCCATATCGCGTTTCCATTCCTTGGCACCGCCCAAAGCCAGCTCCGCTCCGTCAGCATCCAACAGGCCGAAATCCGGGGTGTACGCGTCGCTCAGCCCCAGAATTCCCTCTGCACGAAACACCGCCGTTGCCTGCTCCTCTCCCACATCCAGCGACAGAAGCGTATAGCCGTTATCCGCTCCCTCGTCAGTCAGCGGGAGAGCGTCCAGGCTGCCGGATACCCGATGCGTGCCGCCGTCTGCCGCCCAGGGCACCAGGGTGAGGGATGCCATGTTGGTGCGGCCGCCCTGAAATTCATAGAAATTGGAGCGGGTACGAAGGCTGCCGGACACAGGGCCGTAGGAACTGTGCGGCAGCACCGTTCCCTGGTCGTCCCGCAGGATGAAGTGGGTAAAGGGGCGGTCACTCCTGGCGCTCAGCACCAGCCCTCCCCCGGAGGGAGCCACTGCCACCTTCTCCACAGTGATACGCTGTCCGTCCACCGTAAAGGGCAGGTTCGGCTCCGCCACCAGACTCTCTCCATCAGGGGCGGTTTTATCCACCAACAGCTCAAGGCTCCAGTTCCCCCGTACCTGGGGCACCAGCTGGTCGGTATATACCTCCAGTTCCACAACGGCGGGCAGGACGGTCATCACCGGGCAGCGCTGGGTCAGCTGAACAGTATGGCTATCCAGCCGCTCCCATTCCGTCCTCGCCCCCCAGAACTCCAGCTCGCGGCCCTCCGCCCGCAAATTCAGTGGCCAGACCGCGGGCCCCGCCCCCTCCTCGCCGCCCCAGTCGGGGATCGGTTCTTCTCCGGTGACGGTGGCGTAGAGGGTAATAAACGCCTCGTCCACACCGATGCCGTCCAGGGTGAGGGTGTAGCCCTGGTCGGTGACCGACGCCCCCACCTCGGCGGAATAGGGCTGGAAGCCCTCCGCCGTACCGCCGAAGCCGCCGGGCCGGGCGATCAGCTCCAGCGCGCCGGAGGCCGCCGCCACGCCGCCCACGCACAGGGCCGCCGCCAGAACCCCGGCTACCGCCCACCGGCGGAACCGGCGGGGGCCGGGCTTTCTCCGTCCCTCCGGCAGCCCCTCCAAAATGGCGTCCATGCGCCCGTCAAAGCCCTGCGGAATTGGGCAGTCCTCCCGCCGGGCCCGCTCTTTTAACCGTTCATCCAACCGGTTCATATTTTGTCCTCCTCCTGTAGTTGCTCCTTCAGCCGCTGGCGGGCCCGGCCCAGCCGGGACTTCACCGTTCCCTGGGCCACCCCCAGCACCCGGGCGATCTCTGCCACGGGCAAATCCTCGTAGTAGTAGAGGGTCACGGCGGCCCGCTGCTCCTCCGGCAGATGGAGCACCGCATCCCACAGGCCGCCGGGGAGCGCGTCTTCCGCGCCGCCGGCCAGCGGCTCCAGCTCGTCGGTATAGATCACCCTGCTGTCCCTCCGCCGCTGCTCATAGGCGCAGTTGACCGCAATCTTCAGCAGCCAGGCGCGGACCGCTCCCCGGGCCCGCAGGCGGTCCCAGGACTGCCAGGCCCGCAGAACAGCCTCGCCCACCGCGTCCTCCGCGTCGGCGTCGCTGTCCAGGATGCTCCGGGCCGCCCGGAACATGCCGTGGCTGTGCTCGGTCACCGCCGCAGCAAATTCCTCCCGCGCCGACGCCCGGCCCGCGCCGTCTCTGGTCTGTTCCATGTGCTCACCTCGTCTTTCCTTGTCCGGACACCCTATAGATGCATGGGCGGGCGGTTTGGTTCCCTCTCCGCGCAAAAAAAGCCCGGCGGGAGTCCCGCCGGGCTTTTTTGCGTTAGTTTTCGGTCAGCACGCCGGACAGATCCACCGGCGCGGCGTCGCTCCACAGGCGCTCCAGGTCGTAAAACTCCCGGGCCTCCTCGTTGAAGATGTGCACCACAACGGAGGAGAAATCCAGCAGGATCCAGGTGCCGCCCCGGTGGCCCTCCACATGGTGGGGGGGCTCCCCGGCGTCCTTGAGGGTCTTCTCACAGACATCGGCCAGGGCCTTGATCTGGGTGGTGGAGGTGGCGGTGCAGAGCACAAAATAGTCCGCCAGGGTGGTCAGGTGGCCGGTCTCCAGGCACTTGATATCCTGGCCCTTCTTGCTGTCCAGCGCCTTTACGGCGGTCAGGGCAATCTCGTTTGCAGTCATCTCATTCTCCTTCTATTCAATGGGCTCCATGCCGGGACCAAAGCCGTCCACGGGCACGTCGGGCGCCGGGGTGGAGGCGGGGATGGGCGTGGGAGCCGGCGTGGGTACGGGGGTTG
>PPYF01267271.1_pt1 | contig 36347 bp, 31 predicted proteins | sample 1559871 | NCBI WGS metagenome assembly PPYF01 (sample SAMN08240021, study PRJNA423297) | Human gut metagenome, whole genome shotgun sequencing project.
TCACCATAGGGCAAGGGGCCGCAGCTCGGTCTGAGTTCTGTGTCGATGGATCATCTAATATCCTATCACACGGGGCTGTTCATTACAATGCTCAGAAAATACCCGTAATGAAAACGGTGGGCAAACCTGCTTTATCGGTCTGAAATGGGACAGTTCCAACGTTCTGCATCCCACCCTCTATTGTAAAGCAGCGATCATTATGCTATTCTGAGTTTAGAAAGGTACCCATTCAAGCCCGTTTTAAACATGCGCAGCAGGAAGGAGGCCGGGGCATATGACATCTTTGACCGTGACAATAGAGCTGGAGTGCTTTCTTCGCATTCTTATGGCCAGCCTGTGCGGCTGCATGATCGGCTATGAGCGCACCCGCCGCCTGAAGGAGGCCGGGGTACGCACCCACTGTGTGGTGGCCTGCGGGGCCGCTTTGATGATGGTCGTCTCCAAATACGGCTTTTCCGACATCATCCAAAACGGGGTCTATCTTTACGGCTCCGATGGGGTGGATGCCTCCCGCATCGCCGCCCAGGTGGTCACGGGGGTGGGCTTTCTGGGTGCCGGGGTCATCTTCCGCACCGGCACCTCCGTCAAGGGACTGACCACCGCCGCCGGCATCTGGGCCACCTCCGCCGTGGGTCTGGCCTTTGGGGCGGGGCTCTACCTCATCGGCTGGCTGACCACCATCTTCATTGTGGCCATCCAATTCCTGATGCACCGGCTGAACATCGGGGCAGATGCCTATACCAGCCAGGACATCTCCCTGCAGTTTCATGACTGCCCCCAGGTGCGGGAGCAGTTGTTCACTATGCTGGAAGAGCGGGGAGCCCTGATCTCCGGCTGCTCCACCAAACGGCTGGACAACGGGGACATGAGCTATCACCTGTGCATCCATATCCGCCGTCCCATCCAGGCGGTGGAGCTCCAGGCCATGATGGACTCCTATCCCCAGATCACCGCGTTTTCTGTTTGATTCTTCAATACTAGCTGTACAGTTTTCTTCCTTTCGTACAGCTGGTATTTATTTTTTCTCCGTCCACATACTGCCGCTTGACCTTTGTCCCCATTTATACTATAATGTGTGGACAGTTTCTTCTATCAGTTTCCGGCATCCCCCGCATGTCCCTTTGGTCTGCGGCAGCGGACCGGTCATTGCCCTGCCCAACCTCTTCTTGGGCAGGGTTTTTTCCCGGAAACTCTTTGAACGTAAGAAAGGATGCGCTTATGAAGATCATCATCGCGGGCAGCGGCAAGGTGGGCTTTACCCTGGCCGAGCAGCTGGTGCGGGAATCTCACGACGTAACTATTGTAGATTTAAAGGAGGCCGCCCTGCGCCGGGCTGCCGACATGCTGGACATTATGGCGGTACAGGGCAACGGCGTGTCCGCCAATGTTCTGCGGGAGGCCGGAGCGGACAGCGCCGACCTGGTGGTGGCCACCACCAATTCCGACGAGGTGAACATGGTCTGCTCCCTGGTAGCCAAAAATCTGGGGGCAAAATATACCATCGCCCGCATCCGCAACCCGGAGTATAACAGCACCCTGGCCGAGCTGCGCAAGGACCTGAAGATCGACATGGTGATCAACCCCGAGCGGGCCACCGCCCTGGAGATCTCCCGCCTGCTCCGCTTCCCCTCCGCCGCCAATATCGAGTCCTTCTGCCGGGGCCGGGTGGAGCTGATGGGCTTTCGCCTTCAGGAGGGGGACTTTCTGGTGGGCTCCCCCCTGCACACCCTGTCCAGCGGGGTCAAGCGGCTGTCCCTGCTGTTCTGCGCCGTAGAGCGGGAGGGCCGGGTGCTCATCCCCAACGGCTCCTTTGTGCCCCAGGTGGGGGACAAGCTCTATCTGGTGGGCCAGCCGGACAGTCTGGACAAGTTCTTCCGCCTGCTGGGCCGCTATGCCCCCAAGATCCGCCGGGTGTTCCTGGTGGGGGGCGGCAAGATCTCCAACTATCTCATGTCCCTGCTGGAGAACACGGGCATCCAGGTGAAGGTGGTGGAGCGCCGGGAGGACCGGTGTCGGGCTCTCCAGCTCCAGCACCCTAAGGCCACCGTCCTCTGCGGCGACGGCACCGACCAGGAGCTGCTGGAATCGGAGAACCTGTCCGCCTGCGATGCCTTTGTGGCCCTTACCGACCAGGACGAGGACAACATCATCATCTCCCTCTATGCCAAGCAGATGGGCCTTTCCAAGATCATCGCCAAGTGCAACCGGCTCAACTATGCGGGCATCGTCCACTCCGTGGGGCTGGAGAGCGTTTTGTCCCCCAAGTTCATCACGGCCTCCCACATGCTGCGGCTGGTGCGGGGGCTGACCAACTCCCAGGGCAGCGTGATGAACGCCCTCTACCGCATCGCCGACGGCGGGGCGGAGGCCATGGAGTTTACCGTCAGCCCCAACACCCGGAACCTGGGCGTGGCCCTGAAGGACCTGCGGCTCAAGCCCAACATCCTCATCGCCGTGCTGGTGCGGGAGCAGGAGATCATCATTCCCGAGGGCTCCACCGCCATGCAGGCCGGGGACCGGGTCATCGTCATCTCTAAGGACAGCGGCATCCGGGATCTAAACGACATCTATCGGGACGAGGGCCCCGTGGGGGGCGCGCAATGAACGTAAAGCTGGTTTTCAAGGTCCTGGGCCATATCCTGCGCATCGAATCCGTCTTTCTGCTTCTGCCGGCAATGGTGGCCCTGGTCTATGGGGAGAGTCCCCTGCCCTTTCTCGTCACCGCCCTGCTCCTGCTTTGTGTGGGCCAGGGGCTGTGCCGGTTAAAGACCAGCCCCCACTTTTTCACCCGGGAGGGCTTTGTGGCCGTGGGCCTGATCTGGTTTGCCACCTGCCTGTTCGGGGCCCTGCCCTTCTGGCTCAGCGGCAGCTTCCCCTCCTTTGTGGACTGCGTGTTTGAATCGGCCTCCGGCTTCACCACCACCGGGGCCTCCATCCTCACAGACATCGAGTCTATGCCCAGGGGCGTGCTGTTCTGGCGCTCCTTCACCCACTGGCTGGGGGGCATGGGCGTGCTGGTCCTTGCCACCGCCGTGCTGCCCTCCATGGGCATCCGCTCCCACTATCTCACCCAGGCGGAGACCCCCGGCCCCGTCTTTTCCAAGCTGGTGCCCAAGCAGTCCACCACCTCTAAAATCCTCTACAGCATCTACTTCGGCCTTACCGCGGTGGAGACGGTGCTGCTGAAGATCGCCGGGATGCCCTGGTACGATGCGGTCATCCACGCCCTGTCCTCCGCCGGCACCGGCGGCTTCTCCAACCGGAACGCCAGCGTGGGGGCCTATGGCAGCGTGGCCATCGACCTTATTATTACCGTGTTCATTCTGCTCTTCTCGGTGAACTTCGCCGTGTATTTTCTGCTGCTCACCCGCAAGTTCCGGGATATTCTGGCCAGCGACGAGCTGCGCTTTTTCCTGACGGTGGTGGCCGGGTCCACCCTGCTCATTGCCTGGAATATCCGGGGGCTGTACTCCTCCTTTGCCCAGGCTCTGCGCTATGCCGTGTTCCAGGTGGCCTCCATCATCTCCACCACCGGCTTTGCCACGGCGGACTTTACCCTGTGGCCCCAGCTGTCCCATCTCATCCTGATCCTGATCATGTTCTGCGGGGCCTGCGCCGGGTCCACCGGCGGCGGCATGAAGTGCTCCCGTATTCTGATCCTGGGCCGCTCTCTCCGGCGGGAGATCCACCGCATTGTCCATCCCCGCTCGGTGGAGGTGGTCACCCTGGACGGCAAGGTGGTGGAGGAGGAGACCATCCACTCGGTCCTCACCTTTGTAGGGAGCTATTTTCTGGTCATTCTGGCCGGGGCCCTGATCATCTCCCTGGACAACTTCTCTTTCTCCGTCTCTTTTTCCGCCGCCCTCACCTGTGTGAGCAACGTGGGACCCGGGCTGGAGCTCATCGGCCCGGCGGGGAACTTCTCCATCTTCTCCCCCCTGTCCAAGCTGGTCATGTCCCTGTGCATGATCGTGGGACGGCTGGAGATCCTGCCCGTGCTGGTCTTGTTCAGCCGTAGCACCTGGCGGAAGGACTGAAGTTCTTACTTGTGCGGCCTCTGTTCCACTCAAGAGAACACTTACAAAAATTTTAAAAGTATTAGTGTGCAAGTAGTTTAAAATGTTCACTTGCATTTTGCGTGTTCTATGGTAAAATAACAACATAACATGGCGCTAGGGTCCTAGCGGCTTTTTTTAACCCCGGCCTAGCGCAGGAAAGAAACGAAAGAAGTAAAGAGGAGCGTGCAAGTTTTGGACAACTATTTCTGGATCGGACTTGTCGGTGCGGTGGCAGCTCTGCTGTTCGCCATCCTGCAGCGGCAGAAAGTCCTGGCCTTCTCCGAAGGCAACGACACCATGAAGAAGATCGCCTCCGCCATCCGTCAGGGCGCTAACGCCTATCTGCGTCACCAGTACACCACCGTCGCCAAGGTGTTTGTGGTGGTGTTCGTCATCCTGCTGGCTCTGGCCTATTTCGGGATGCTGGACAACTGGTTCATCCCCTTCGCCTTCCTGACCGGCGGTATCTACTCCGCTCTGGCCGGCTTCGTTGGCATGCGCATCGCCACCGCTGCCAACTCCCGCACCGCGCAGGCCGCCAGCGAGAGCCTGAACAAGGGCTTGAACGTGGCCTTCTCCTCCGGCTCCGTCATGGGCTTCACCGTGGTGGGCCTGGGCCTGCTGGACATCTCCGTGTGGTTCCACATCCTGAAGTACGTTGCCCACTTCGACGCCGCCAAGATCGCCCAGACCATGGTCATGTTCGGCATGGGCGCCTCCTTCATGGCTCTGTTTGCCCGTGTGGGCGGCGGCATCTTCACCAAGGCCGCCGACGTGGGCGCTGACCTGGTGGGTAAGGTCGAGGCCGGCATCCCCGAGGACGACCCCCGCAACCCCGCCACCATCGCCGACAACGTGGGCGACAACGTGGGCGACGTGGCCGGCATGGGCGCTGACCTGTACGAGTCCTATGTGGGCTCCATCCTGGCCACCTTTGCTCTGGGCGTGGCCGCCTATCCCGACAACAGCTGGTCCGCCATGCTGCTGCCTATCTCTCTGGCCGTTGTGGGCATCCTGTGCTCCATCGCCTGCTCCTTCCTGATCCGCACCAAGGAGGGCGCTTCTCAGCGCGAGCTGCTGGGCACCCTGCGTAAGGGTACTTACGGCGCTGCCATCCTGGCCGCCATCCTGGCCGCTCCTCTGACCTACTTCACCGTGGGCAACTGGGGCGTGTACGTCGCTATCCTGTGTGGTCTGATCGGCGGCTGCGCCATCGGCTACTTCACCGAGTATTACACCTCTGACACCTACAAGCCCACCCAGGTCCTGGCTGATGCCACCGAGACCGGCGCCGCCACCACCATCATCGGCGGTCTGTCCCTGGGCATGATGTCCACCATCGCCCCCATCCTGATCGTGGGCGCTGCCGTTATCATCTCCTTCCTGGCTGCCGGCGGCTCTCTGGCCACCGCTTCCGCCAACTACGCCGACCTGTTCTCTAAGGGTCTGTACGGCATCGGCATCGCCGCCGTGGGTATGCTGTCCACTCTGGGCATCACTCTGGCCACCGACGCCTATGGTCCCGTGGCCGACAACGCCGGCGGCATCGCCGAGATGTCCGGCCTGGGCGAGGAGGTCCGTGAGCGCACCGACGCCCTGGACTCCCTGGGCAACACCACCGCTGCTACCGGCAAGGGCTTCGCCATCGGCTCCGCCGCTCTGACCGCCCTGGCTCTGCTGGTCAGCTATGTGGACATCGTCAAGTCCAAGATGGACCACGCCCCTGACCTGTCCCTGACCAACCCCGCCGTTCTGGTGGGTCTGTTCGTGGGCGCTATGCTCACCTTCGTCTTCGCCGCCTTCACCATGAGCGCCGTGCAGCGCGCCGCCCAGTCCATCGTGGTCGAGGTCCGCCGCCAGTTCCGGGAGATCACCGGCATCATGGAGGGCAAGACCGATCCCGACTACGCCAGCTGCGTGGGTCTGTGCACCAAGGGCGCTCTGAAGGAGATGGTCAAGCCCTCTCTGCTGGCCATCATCGTGCCCATCGTCACCGGCCTGATCCTGTCCGTTGAGGGCGTTGTGGGTCTGCTGGGCGGCGTGTCCGTCACCGGCTTCGCCATGGCCGTGTTCATGTCCAACGCCGGCGGCGCTTGGGACAACGCCAAGAAGTACATCGAGGCCGGCCACCACGGCGGCAAGGGCAGCGACAACCACAAGGCCGCCGTTATCGGCGACACCGTGGGCGACCCCTTCAAGGACACCTCCGGCCCCTCTCTGAACATCCTGATCAAGTTGGTCTCCACCGTTTCCATCGTGTTCTCCGGCCTGATCGTGAACTTCCACCTGCTGTAATTCTGCTGCAAACGAAACGCTCTGTCATTGCTAACGCGCCCGCCCCGTCTGAAAACCAGACGGGGCGGGCGTTCTTTTGTCTTCTCTGCCGTTGTTTCAAATCGTTTTACTGGATGTGCTCCTCCACGCAGTTGTCCACCACGGGAAAGCCCATGCCGCTGCGTACCCCCGTGGGGTAGTCGGCCATGCTCATCCCGTCAAACCGGGCGCACAGCCGCCCCTGGGGACTCAGCCGCAGGTCGTTCAGCCGTCCGGGACCGGACTTGTTGGGGCGCGATTTGTCTTTGTTTGGCATTTTGTTTCACCTCCCGGTTTTAAGATGCCCCGCCGGAGCGCTTTATACGCAAACACTACTCGGAAGGGCAGAAGGACAACAAAAGGCCCCCCGCAGCTTCTCACTGCGGGGGACCTGACCTATCGGATTCAGCTTCTCTTATTCGCCCTCATAGGCCTGGCGATAGATCTCCACGATCTGCTCGGTGGTGGCCGTTCTGGGGTTGGTGACGCTGCACACGTCCTTTTGGGCGTTTTCGGCCATCATGATAAAGTCCTCCGGCTTCACGCTCAGCTCCTTCAGGCTCTTGGGGATACCCAGGCGCTGGCTCATGCACTTCACGGCCTGGATGCCGGCCTCGGCGTCCCGGTCGCTGGATACGCCGGCGCTCTCCACACCCAGCGCATGGGCGATCTGCTTAAAGCGGTTCATATTGCCGATGAGGTTGAACTTCATCACATAGGGCAGCAGCACCGCATTGCACACGCCGTGGGGCAGGTTGTACACGCCGCCCAGCTGGTGGGCCATGGCATGGACATAACCCAGGGAGGCATTGTTGAAGGCGATACCGGCCAGATACTGGGCATAGGCCATCTTGTCCCGGGCCTTCATGTAGTTTCCGTTGGCCACCGCCTTGGGCAGATAATGGGAGATCATCTGGATCGCCATAATGGCCGCCGCATCCGTCAGGGGGTTTGCATCGGTGGAGACATAGGCCTCGATGGCGTGGGTCAGGGCATCCATGCCGGTGGCCGCCGTGAGGGCCGGGGGCATCCCCTTCATCAGCTCCGGGTCGTTGATGGCGATCTGAGGGGTGACCCGCCAGTCTACGATGGCCATCTTCACCTTCCGCCGGGTGTCGGTGATGATGCAGAAGCGGGTGATCTCAGAGGCGGTGCCCGCCGTGGTGTTCACGGCCATCAGAGGCATCAGGGGTTTGGTGGACCGGTCTACGCCCTCGTAATCGTGGATGCTCCCGCCGCTGGCGGCCACCATGCCGATGCCCTTGGCGCAGTCGTGGGAGGAACCGCCGCCCAGAGACAGGATAGAGTCACAGCCGTGCTCCCGATAGGCGGTCACACCGGCAGCTACGTTCAGGTCGGTGGGGTTGGGCTCAGCCCCGGGGAATATCTCCGCCTGGATGCCCGCCTTGGACAGGATATCCGCCACTCGTCCGGCCATGCCGCACTGGGCCAGGAACTTGTCAGTGACGATCAGGGTCTTGCTGCCTCCCAGGCTCTTCATCAGGTCACCGGCCTCATTTACCGCGCCCATGCCAAATACGTTCCGAGTAGGCAGAAAATAATAGGTAGACATTGTCCAGTTCCTCCTTGAATTTCATTCATCTTCCTTTTCAACGTCCAAAACGAATGATACGCTCATTTATCTTTCATTTTTGGATTGGCCGCATTATAGCATAGCACAATCCAGAAATGCAATACTAAATTCAAAATCCTTAATATTTTATTGCGTAACTCACTTTTCGCTTAAATTATATCGGCTTTTTACAGGTGTTTCTCTATGTATTCCTACTTCGTTTGCAATTTAACGATATTTTATCTTGCATTTTTGTCAATTGGACGCTGTGCATGTCCTTTTCTCACTTTTGAATCAAATCAATATTGCAAATTCATTTTATATGAGTTTTTGAACGGTGCACCGTCGTCACCGCTTCGGCAGGACTCCGCCTGTAAAAAATAATTTTCGTTTTTTTCAAAAAAGGCTTGACGAATGAAAAAAAGCTGGTATAATAATCGATGTTGCCGCAAGGCCGACTACAATTAAACACTTTTTACAGAGTGTGACACACGGAGTAGTATCGAAGTGGTCATAACGAGCACGATTGGAAATCGTGTAGCCTTCACGGGCTCGAGGGTTCGAATCCCTCCTACTCCGCCAGAAAAAAACACCACCCACTGGGTGGTGTTTTTTTGTTGTTCTAGCCCTCCACCACAAACGTGGGGGTTCCCTCTGCCATGGGGGCTATCGTTCCCTGGGGGAAGGCCAACTCGATCCCCTCTTCGGTGAGACAGGCATCCCGCCAGGGGAGATTTTTTCGTACTTTCTCCCGCCAGTCCTCGTCTGGGACCCAGGCCCCGGCGCTCCGGCGCTGCTCCCCCTGGTCGATAATTTGATCGGCCAGGCGCTTTTTCCGGCCCCAGCGGCGGCCTAACCACTCCTCCGGGGGACAGGGCGTGCCCTCCCGCACCTTCCACACGTCCCCCCACTGCACCCGGTTTACTTTGCCGTCCCCCCGACTCTCCCAGCCGTTCAGACGCAGACTGAGCACCCCGTTTTTCCACAGGACCTTCTCCCCCCGCAGCTCTCCTTTCCAGGAGGTAAAGGGCCGGGCGGCGGCCCGGCACTGAGCCAGCTGGATGCACGCCCTCCAATACACCTCTCGCCGCCACCGCCTGCGCCAGGACTCCGCCAGACGGGCGTAATACCGGCTGATCCACCTTCCGCCCAGCCCCGCTCCTTTCAATTCCGGCCAGACCAGGTGAAAGGTCAGCACCGCCTCCCCCTCCAGGGTCATGGTCTCCTCCGCCTCTCGCCAGACAAGTCGTGGCTCCCCCCGGTCCTTTCTCCATTTTTCTTCCATTTTTCCGCCCTCCCCGGTGTTTTTCTCGTCCCATCCTATGGCGAATGATTTTTTCTGTGAAAAAATCATATTTTCCTGTTTACTTTCATATTTTAATGTATTAAAATAGAGTTATCATTTACCACTACCACCATACAGGCCGTGGATCGAAAGGAGCTTCCTTATGTCTAAATTTCTGGACAAGCCCGCCAGTGATACCCTTTACCGTGCCATCGTTCTTCTGCAGACCGAGGAGGAATGCCGCAATTTTCTCCAGGACCTTTGCACAGTGTCTGAGTTGAAGGCCATGGAGCAGCGCATGGAGGTGGCCATGCTGCTGGACGACGGGCTGATCTATAGCGATATTCTGGAGCGCACCGGCGCCTCCAGCGCCACCATCAGCCGGGTCAACCGCTGTCTTCATTACGGCGCGGAGGGCTACCATACCGTCATCCCCCGTCTGAAGGGGGAGAAGGACCAAGAGTCGTGAGCAGCTATGAATTTCTGGCCGGCTGCTATGACGAGCTGACCTATGACGTGGCCTATGCCGCCTGGGCCGACTACATCCAGCGGCACTTCCGCCGGGGGATCCCGGGCAAGACCATCTTAGACCTGGCCTGCGGCACCGGCTCCCTCACCCGGGAGCTGGCCCTGCGGGGCTATGAGATGATCGGGGTGGACCTGTCCCCGGAGATGCTGGCTGAAGCGGCGGAAAAGAACCGGGACCTGGGGGAGGACATCATCCCCCCCATCTTCCTGTGCCAGCCCATGGAGGAGCTGGACCTGTACGGCACCATCGACGCCTGCGTGTGTTGCCTGGACAGCGTGAACTATGTCACCGACCCCAAAAAGCTGAAGCAGGCCTTTGGGCGGGTCCACACCTTCCTCCTGCCCGGGGGGCTGTTTCTCTTCGACGTGAACTCGGTGGAAAAGCTCTCCGCCCTGGACGGCCAAGTTTTCCTGGACGAGACGGAGGACACCTATTGCGTGTGGCGGGCGGAGTATTCCAAGCGCAGCCGCATCTGCTCCTATTTCATGGACCTGTTCCGCCTGGACGAGGAATCCGGCCAGTGGGAGCGGGGCGAGGAGCTGCACCGGGAGCGGGCCTATACTGTGGAGGAGCTGACAGACTTCCTCCGCCAGGCCGGATTCCTGGATATCAAAGTTTATGGCGACAAAAAAATGCGCTCTCCCAAGCCGGGGGAACAGCGCATCTTCTTTGTGGCCAGAAAGGACAAAAGGTCAAAGATCAATGGCAGATGAAATCGTAAGAGCAATGACGGCAGACGGCTATGTAAAGGCCGTGGCCGTCACCGGACGGGACCTGGTAGAGCGGGCCCGGAACATCCACACCCTGCTGCCCATGGCCACCGCCGCCCTGGGCCGGGCCCTGCTGGGGGCCTCGATGCTGGGGGACATGCTGAAGGAGCAGAAGGGCTCCCTCACCCTGCAGATCAAGGGCGGCGGCCCCCTTGGCACGGTGCTGGCCGTGTCCGACTATGAGGGCAACGTGCGGGGCTATGTGCAGAACCCCCATGTGGAGCTGATGGAGAAGCACCAGGGCAAGCTGGACGTGGGGGCCGCCGTGGGCAGCACAGGCACCCTCACCGTCATCAAGGATATCGGCCTGAAAGAGCCCTATGTGGGCTCCATCGGCCTGTTCTCCGGCGAGATCGCCGACGACCTGGCCATGTACTTTGTGGAGAGCGAGCAGATCCCCACCGCCTGCGCCCTGGGAGTGCTGGTGGGCACGGACCAGAGCGTCACCTCCGCCGGGGGCTACCTCATCCAGCTGCTGCCCGGGGCCAGCGACGACATCATCGACAAGATCGAGGCGGGGGTCCACCGGGTGGGCTCCGTCAGCCACGCCCTGGAGGGCGGACTGGACGGCGAGGGCCTGCTGCGGGCGGTCCTCAGCGACTTCCAGCTGGAAATTCTGGAGAAGCACCCGGTGGAGTACCGGTGCTACTGCTCCCGGGACCGGGTCACCCGTGCCCTCATCAGCATGGGCCGGGAGGAGCTGTCCTCCCTCATCCGGGACCAGGGCCAGGCCGACCTCACCTGCCAGTTCTGCGATAAGGTCTATCACTACTCCCAGGAGCAGCTGGAAAAGCTGCTGGCAGAGATGTAATAGCGCAAAAACCAGCCGGAGAAACGGACGTTCCGCTCCTCCGGCTGGCTTTCTGTTATCATGCAGGTTTTAGCAGGTCAGTCCCCTGCGCCGGTGGTGGTGGCTTCCAGCACACGGTAGCGCTCCATGTCGAACACCTTGGTCATGGCCAGGGCCTCCTCCATATCCAGGTCCACCACCTTGCCGTCCTGGGTACAGATGATGCGGTTGCCCCGGCCCTCGGCCAGGCTCTGCACCGCCTCATAGCCCATGCGGCTGGCGGTCTCCCGGTCCCGGGCGGAGGGGGAACCGCCCCGCTGGATGTGGCCCAGCACGGTGACCCGGGGGTCGATGCCCAGCTCCTCATGGATGCGCTTGCCGATGTCCACGGCACTGCCCGCGCCCTCGGCCACCACCACCATATAGTGGGTAGTGCCGGACAGGCGGGCCTGGCGGATCTTCTCCACCACGTCCCGGTCAAAGTCCACCGGCCGCTCGGGGATCAGCACCGCCGTGGCGCCCACAGAGATGCCCACATACAGGGCCAGATAGCCGGCGCGGCGGCCCATGACCTCCACCACCGAGCAGCGCTCGTGGGACTGCATGGTGTCCCGCAGCTTATCCACACACTCGATGGCCGTGTTGCAGGCGGTGTCAAAGCCGATGGTATAGTTGGAGCAGCCCACGTCGTTGTCGATGGTGGCGGGGACCCCCACCATCTGGATCGTCTCCCCCTGCTGGGCCACCTGGCGGGACAGAGCCAGGGCTCCCCGGAAGGTGCCGTCGCCGCCGATGGCCACGATGCCGTCCAATCCCAGCAGCTTGCAGGTGGCGATAGCTTTCTCCCTGCCCTCCGGCGTCATAAACGCCTCGCTGCGGGCGGTATACAGCATAGTGCCGCCCTTGTCGATGATGTGACTAACGCTGTTGCTGTCCATGGGGACAAAGTCGTGATTGATGAGGCCGTTCCAACCCCGGCGGATACCGATGCACTCAATGCCCCGGTTCACCGCCGTGCGCACCACAGCCCGCACCGCCGCATTCATGCCGGGGGCGTCACCTCCGCTGGTCAATACGCCGATCCGTTTCACCTGGTTGCCCATATTTGCAAGCCCTCCTTCTATATCCTAAAACAGGGATCAAAGCTTTTATTCTCATGTCCGCAAGCGGGAAAACTCCCGCCCAGGGTCAGGCTAATTATGTCACCGGGTAAAAAGATTGTCAAGCGCAAACCGTTGGGGTGCAATGGTTCGCGGGCTCTTCAAAAGTTTTTGAGAAAAATTTTGATTTTCCTGTTGACAAACCTCCGTATATTTAGTATACTAATGAAGCCGTCGCAAGTGCGGGGCACAAAAAACGAACGGGAGCATAGCTCAGCTGGTAGAGCACATGCCTTACAAGCATGGGGTCACAGGTTCGAGCCCTGTTGTTCCCACCACTCCTAACTTGTTAGGAACTACCTGGCTCGGTAGTTCAGTTGGTTAGAACGCCGGCCTGTCACGCCGGAGGTCGAGGGTTCAAGTCCCTTCCGAGTCGCCACTTTTTCATTTACTTTTGAGTGCTTCAAAAGTAAATATGCCTCTGTAGCTCAGTTGGTAGAGCAGGGGACTGAAAATCCCCGTGTCGCTGGTTCGATTCCGGCCGGAGGCACCATCTTCCCCAACAGTGACCCTGTTGGGGAAGCCAAATGCGAGTGTAGCTCATCTGGTAGAGCGCCACCTTGCCAAGGTGGAGGTAGCGAGTTCGAGCCTCGTCACTCGCTCCAAATTTTTTGGAGCACTCTGCGGCTCCATATGGTGCCATAGCCAAGTGGTAAGGCAGAGCTCTGCAAAAGCTCCACTCCCCAGTTCAAATCTGGGTGGCACCTCCAGAAAAAGACACGACTTTTGTCGTGTCTTTTTGCTTTTCGCTCTGGTTCTATCACAAAAGTTGGGGGCAGGTGATGAACCTGGCCCCTTCCTCATGCAGAAAAGTCGATCCCGGAATGCTGCACCTCGGAGCGGTGAAAGACGCAGAACCATAAAAATTTAGAAATCCCATGCAATAAATCGTCCTTTCCGTGCATTACACGGATGACAGGAGATGGAAGTCAATGCTCAGCTTGCTGATGACAACCGAATATGCTCCGGCAGAGGATCGGTACGAGCTGCAGCAGATGCTGATCCACATTGCCGGCGGAGAGCACGAAGCCCTGGCAGAACTGTACCGGCGCACGCGGACGGCGGTGTACGGCCTTGCACTTTCCTACCTCAAAAATGCGCATGATGCACAGGATCTCACACAGGACGTGTATGTGCAGGTGTGGGACTGCGCAGGGCAGTACCGTCCCACCGGCTCGCCGATGGGCTGGCTGCTGACCGTGTGCCGCAACCTGTGCCTGATGCGTCTGCGGCGCGAGGAACATCATGCTGCGCTCAGCGAGGCGGAATGGGACGCCCTTCCCGCGCAGGAATGCGGTTTGGACGCCGACGAACGCATTCTTTTGCAGCATGCGCTGGCAAGCCTCGCTGACGGGGAACGGCGCATTGTACTGCTCCACGCCGTTACGGGCCTGAAGCACAGGGAGATCGCGGCGCTGCTGGAGCTTTCACTTCCTACCGTCCTGTCAAAATATCACAGAGCATTGAAAAAGATGCGAGCTTACGTAGAAGGAGATGGCGCCAAATGACCAGCGAAAAGCTAGAGCAGCGTCTGGCCTCGGCGGTCGAAAAGACCGCACCGAACGACGTGAACGGCGTTCTCTCCCGCTGTGAAGAGCGGAAAGGAACGGTGATCCCCATGACGGCAAAGAAAACGACAAAGAGAAAATGGACCACGCTTGTGGCCGCCTGCCTTGCTGTGATGCTGCTTGGCGGCGGAGGGCTGTTCTACCAACAGGCGAATGCGGTCGCGTCCGTGGTATCTCTGGATGTGAATCCGAGCATCGAACTGAAGGTGAATCGAAGCGAAAAGGTCCTTGTCTGCACGCCGCTCAACGAGGACGCGAAAGCTATCCTTGCGGATATGGGCAACGGCGCGGATCTCAAGGGCGCGAAGCTCGATGTGGCGGTGAATGCTATCGTGGGCAGCCTTGTGCGAAACGGCTACCTCAATAGCATTTCCTCCGCCATCATGATCTCGGTGGAGGACAAGGATACCGCTCGCGCAGAAAAACTCCAGCGCGAGCTGACCAGCACCGTGGATGGTGTTTTGCAGACAAGCGAATCGAGGGCGTCCGTCCTGACGCAGACGCTTACGCAGGACGCGGGACTTGCGCAGCAGGCGCGGGAAAACAGCATTTCGACCGGAAAGGCGGCGCTGGTGAACCGTGTGCTTGCACTCAACGCCACGCTGAAGTTTGACGCGCTGGCAAAGCTCTCGGTGGAAGAGCTCAAGGACCTCGCCGAAGCGGGCGCACCTGCCATGCCCATCGGTATGGATGCAGCCCGCAGTGCTGCGGAGGAGTATGCCGGAACGACGGCGGTGGACTCCGTCACGGCGGAGGTCGATCCCGAGCTCGACGAATCCCCTGCACACTATGAAGTGGAATTGCAAACTGCACGGGGCGAGTTCAAGTATCTAGTGGATGCCTACACAGGGAAGGTGCTCAGCGGGCAGAAAGATTTATTGGCTGCCGTTTCCGCATCGAATGAAACGACAAAGCCCTCTGGTCAAAAGCCCGCTTCCGCATCGAATGAAACGACGAAGCCCTCTGATCAAAAGCCCGCGCCGTCCGGAACGGTGCAGGATATCGGCTACGCCAAGGCAAAGTCCATCGCCCTGAACCATGCGGGCTTGCGTGAAAATCAGGCGTATGACATGGACATTGAGCTGGACGACGAGGACGGAACGCTCATCTACGAGGTTGAGTTCAAATCCGGCAATATGGAATATGACTACGAGATCGACGCGGCCTCCGGTGCGATTCTCAAGCATGAGACAGAACTGGACGACTGATCTGATTATGTAATAAGGGGACGGCTCCCATGATCCTGAGATCACGGGAGCCGTCCCCTTACATATTTTTCAAATCGATGACACGTATTCCCCGATGAACGAGATGGCCGCGCCTACGGCGGCGGATTCTACTTTGGCTTTGCACACAGAGACATAGTCGGCGTTTTGGATAAACGGGTCCATGGCGGCCAACTTGGCGCACAGGGTGTCCAGATAGCCGTCCAGGCGCTGGCCGATCTGGCCGCCCAGGACTACCCGGCAGTCATAGAGCATATGGATATTGTGGATAAGCTGTGCCAGATAGTTCAGATATTTCTGCCACAGGTCCCGGACCGCCGGGTCCTTTTCCTCCAGACGGCGGAAAAACTCCGTCAGGTCGCCGCCGGTAAGCTCTACCAGGGGCTTTGCCGAGCAGTAGCAGTCCGCACAGCCGAAGCGCCCACAGTAGCAGGGCTTTCCGTTTTGCACCAGCTGGGTGTGGCCCACCTCGCAGCTGCGGCAGTTGTCACCGTTGTACAGGTCGCCGTTGATGAACACCGCCCCGCCGATGCTGTTGCTGAGCATGAGATAGAAGAAGTCCCCGTGTTCGGGCCAGGCCCAGCTCTCGGCAAAGGCAGAGGTGTCTGTGTCGTGGCAAAGCCGCACAGGAAAGGAGATATACTCCGCGAAATCCCCGGCGAACAGTTCGTCCGTTCCCCCCAGCGCTTTGCAATAATAGCTGTGAGTTCCATCCTTTTCTGTGAGACAGGGTACACTGATGCCCACGCCCAGAACGTGGGCGGCGGCCAGTCCGGCGTTGAGGACCAGGTCGTCCACCAGCCGCCCCAGCTGCCGGTAATAATCCGCCGTGCGGACGAAGGGGACCTTCAGCCGCTTTCTGGCTAAGATGTGTCCGCATAGATCCACCGCCACGGCGGCCACCTCGTGGGGCGTCACATCCAGGCCGATGGCCGTTCTGAAATCGTTCACCGATGTATAGGTTTTGGCCCGGCGGCCCCCGGTCTTGGTCTGCTGCCCCGCCTCACAGATGAGGCCGTCCTCCGACAGCTCGTTCAGATTCTGCACCACTGTGGGAAGGCTGAGATTCAGCTGCATGACGATATCCCGGCGGGAACACGCCCTGCCGTTTCGCAGCAGATTGTAGATCCTGCGCCGGTTCAGCCGCTTTAAGTCCATGGCTACCGTTTTGACGGAATTGCTCTCTTCAGAATTCAAATTGATCCCATCCACTCTGTCGTTTTATAAAACCAATTATATTTTGTTTTGTAAACCTGTCAACAAATGAAAGCAAAAGTCCGATTTTTCTACGGACTGAACAAATAAGGCGTTCAATGTTTGGTGGTTTTAATTATATTGACAGATATAGCTATAAGGGGTATAGTAAATGTGTAATGTAAAGTTAAATTATAAAATGATTTTATATCTAAAACGACGGACTGTGACAGCACAGCTTCCGGGCGGTGCGGTAATAACTGGAGTGGTTGTGATATGTATCTGATCGGACTGGATAACGGCGGCACCTCTACCAAGGCCGCGGTGTTCGACGTAAACGGCAACGAGGTGGCCACCGCCGGCCGCCACACCAAGCTCATCACCCCAAAACCCGGCTATACCGAGCGGGACATGGAGGAGCTTTGGCTGGCCAACTGTGCCTGTGTGCGGGAGGCCCTGGAGAAGGCCGGCATCGACGGCAAAGATGTCTTAGGCATCGCGGTGTGCGGCCACGGCAAGGGGATGTACGCCTGGGGCAAGGACAACAAGCCCGCCTACAACGGCATCATTTCCACCGACAACCGGGCCTGGCAGTATACGAAAAAGTGGTATGAGGACGGCACCTATCAGGCGCTGCACCCCCAGCTGTGCCAGGAGTTCATGGCCTGCCAGCAGACCGCTCTGCTGGCCTGGTTCAAGGACCACCTGCCCCAGGTCTATCACAACATTCAGTACGTCTTCTCCGTAAAGGACTACATCCGCTTCCGTCTCACCGGCGAGGCCTTCTGCGAGGCCACCGATATCTCCGGCTCCGGTCTGATGGATGTGAAAAACGCCCGGTTTGACCGCTCCATTCTGGAGAAGCTGGGCATCGGCGAGGCCTTTGACATGCTGGCCCCCATCCGGTACTCCTATGACCTGTGCGGCAAGATCAACGCCCAGGCCGCCAAGCTCACCGGCCTGCCGGAGGGCACCCCCGTAGCAGGCGGCATGTTCGACATCGACGCCTGCGCCGTGGCCGCCGACATCACCACCCCCGAGGAGCTGGTGACCATCGCCGGCACCTGGAGCATCAACGAGTTTATCTCCGACCACCCCATTATGGACGGCAACATCTCCCGCAACTCCCTGTTTGCCATCCCCGGCTACTATCTGGCCGAGGAGAGCAGCGCCACCTCCTCGGGCAACCTGGAGTGGTTCCTGGGTAACTGCATGAAGGACGTGAAGCTGCCCGAGGGCGAGGATCTGTACAGCTATGTGAACCGGCTGGTGGACGAGGTCCCCCCGGAGGACTGCAACGTCTATTATCTCCCCTTCCTGTACGGTTCAAACGCCCACCCCCTGGGCAAGGCGGCTTTCGTTGGCCTGACCAACTTCCACGGTACGGCCCACATGCTGCGCGCCGTCTACGAGGGCGTGGCCTTCTCCCACCGCAGACACATTGAAAAGCTGCTGGCCTCCCGCCAGCCGCCTGAAGCCATCCGCATGGCGGGCGGTCCCGTGCAGTCCAAGGTCTGGGTGCAGCTGTTCGCCGATGTGCTGGGCTTCCCCATTGAGACGGTGGATGCCAAGGAGCTGGGCGCGCTGGGCTGCGCCATGGCCGCCGCCATCGCCGCCGGTGTCTACAAGGACTATAAAGACGCGGCCAAGCACATGGTCCGCATCAACAGCCGGGTATATCCCAACCCCGACCGTGTGGAGATCTACAGCAAGAAGTTCCAGCGCTACATGGCCGTCAGCAATGCCCTGGACACCGTGTGGGAGAAGTTCGAGGTCTGATATTTCAATGAAGTAACTCTCAAATTTACAGTGATAGATCTAGGAGGAAATGAATTATGGCAGTAAGAGGAAGCATCCCCAAGACTATGAAGGCCCTGGTGGCCTACAGCAAAGACGACTACCGTCTGGAGCTGGAGTATCCCACTCCCGAGTGCGGGCCCGATGACATCATCATCAAGACCGAGGCCTGCGGCGTGTGCGCCGGCGACCTGAAGTGCAAGCACGGCGCGGCCATGTTCTGGGGCGACGACGTGCAGCCCTCCTGGGTCAAGCCCCCCTTCATCCCCGGCCACGAGTTCTTTGGCCGCATCGTCCAGATGGGCGAGAACGTCACTGGCTATGAGCTGGGCGACCGCATCACCGCCGACCAGATCGTCCCCTGCGGCAAGTGCCGTTTCTGCAAGGACGGCCACTACTGGATGTGCCAGCCCCACGATATGCTGGGCTATCAGTACTACAACAACGGCGGCATGGCCGAGTATGTCCGCTATCCCAAGACCTGCGTCATCAGCCGCGTGCCCGATGAGATGAGCCTGGAGCAGGCCGCCCTGATCGAGCCCTATGGCTGCTCCAAGCACGCCGTGGACCGCGCCAACATCTCCAACGAGGATGTGGTGGTCATCTCCGGCGCGGGCACCCTGGGCCTGGGCATGATCACCTATGCCCGCATGAAGAACCCCAAGCTGCTCATCGTGCTGGACATGCAGCAGAACCGCCTGGACAAGGCCAAGGAGTTCGGCGCTGACCTGGTGTTCAACCCCGGCGAGTGCGACATCGACAAGGAGATCAAGGCCCTCACCGACGGCTACGGCTGCGACATCTACATCGAGGCCACCGGCAACCCCGCCAGCGTCATCCAGGGTCTGACCATCATCCGCAAGCTGGGTACCTTCGTGGAGTTCAGCGTGTTCGGCAAGGAGACCACCGCTGACTGGTCCATCATCGGCGACCGCAAGGAGCTGAACATCCTGGGCTCCCACCTGAGCCCCTATGCCTATCCCTTTGTCATTGAGAACATGCTCAAGGGCAACCTGAAGACCGACGGCGTGGTCTCTCACATCTTCAAGATCGAGGAGTGGGAGAAGGCCTTTGATTACGCCACCGGCAAGTACGGCGATTTCAAGGTCGCCTTCCAGTTCGACTAAACCCCGGACGCAAACCCATCAGCACTCCCCCGGCAACTTCCCCGGCACGTCCATTGAGTGAGACAATCGTCTTGCATTCTTACGTTCTCATGCGCGAAAGCGTGGAGATAAACAGAAATCAGATGATCGAAAGGAAGGAAAAAAATGAAAAAACTGCTTGCACTGGCCCTGGCCGCGTCCATGACTGTCTCTCTGGCGTCCTGCGGCAAGACCGGCGGCGACTCCGGTTCCACCGGTTCCGCCTCCTCCACCCCCGCTGCGACCGGCGAGTTCGACTGGCGTGCCTATGAGGGCACCGAGCTGAACGTGCTGTTCAGCGAGCACACCTATGCTGACGCCGTGAAGGCCAAGCTGAACGACTTCCAGGACCTGACCGGCATCAAGGTCAATCTGACCACCATGCCCGAGTCCAACTACTACGAGAAGCTGAACGTAGAGCTGGCCAGTAAGTCCGGCTCCATCGACGTGTTCATGACCGGTGCCTATCAGGCCTGGGAGTATGCCACCGCCGGTTACATGGAGCCCCTGGAGAGTTACATCGAGAACAGCTCCCTCACCTCCGCTGACTACGACTACGACGACTTCATCGACGGCGTGATCGACGCCCTGAAGTGGGACTGCGTCCCCGGCCACGCTGTGGGCACCGGCTCTCAGTGGGCTCTGCCCATGGGCTGGGAGATCAACATCCTGACCTATAACAAGCAGATCCTGGCTGACCACAACATCACTCCCCCCAAGACCGCTGAGGAGCTGCTGGCCGCCGCCACCGCTCTGAAGGAGTTCGACGGCTCCGGCACCTATGGTCTGGCTCTGCGCGGCACCGCCGACTGGGGCACCATCCACCCCGCTTACATGTCCATGTACACCACCTGGGGTGCCAAGGACTTCGAGATCGAGGACGGCAAGCTGGTGTCCAAGGTCAACTCCCCCGAGGCCATTGCTATGACCGAGTACTGGGTCAACCTGGTCAAGAACGGCTCCGCTCCCCAGTGGGCCACCTATGGCTGGGAGATGGCCGGTGCTGACCTGGGTGCCGGCAAGGCCGCTATGATGTGGGATGCCGACCGCGGCGGCTATACCCAGAACGTGGCCGGTGCTTCCGCTCAGTCCGGCAACCTGGCCTTCGGCACCGTTCCCTATCCCACCGATGCCGGCAAGACCGAGGCCGACATGAAGTCCAACCTGTGGGTCTGGTCCATGGCTATGAACTCCGCCTCTCAGAACAAGGAAGCCGCCTGGTACTTCCTGCAGTACTTCACCAGCAAGGACTTCATGCAGTGGTCCGGCACCGAGGGCGCCTGCACCGATACTCCTCGTGAGTCCGTGCTGAACAGCGACGAGTACGTCAAGTGCCTGTCCGATGCCGAGGGCTACTACGAGGCCTTCAACACCGTGAAGGACACCGCCAGCATCTACTTCACCGCTCAGCCCTACTTCACCGAGACCACCACCGAGTGGGCCAAGACCCTGCAGGAGCTGGTCACCACCAACAAGTACAGCTCCGTGGAGGAGGCCATGAACCAGCTGGCCGACACCATGACTCAGATGGTGTCTGATCTGGACGTTGGCTAAGACGGCTCATAACATCACCTTAAACCACAAGTTCCATTGACGCAAAGGGCGGGGGGAGAGCTCTCCCCCCGCCCTTTTCAAACAACCAACTCCCTGTGTGTGATTTCTGTTTCTCTGCGCCGGTGCGCTGTCCCTTCTGAAAAACTATTGTGTCCCGAGGTTATGTATTATGAGTAAAACAAACAAAGAAAAGCTCCCGGATCTAAACCGGGTGCCCTTTAAAACGCGGGTCAGACCTTATCTGATCGTGGCCCCCTCCCTCATCATCACCATCGGTATCATGGTCCCCTTCGTCATGGCCATCTGGTACTCTCTGACCAACTTCTCCTTCAAGCTGCCTGCCCACAAGTTCATCGGTCTGACCAACTGGGTAAACGTGCTCTCCTCCGGAAGCACCTGGAAAGCCATCTGGGTCACGCTGCTCTATGGTGTCGCCTCCACCGCGGTGGAGATGGCCCTGGGCATGGGCGTTGCCATGCTGCTCAACAGCCTGAACAACCGCTTTTCCAAGATCATGCGGGTGGTGCTGATCTTCCCCCTGATGGTGGCCCCCGTCACCGCAACTATCGTTTGGCAACTGATGTTGAACAGCTCCGCCGGCATCGTGGAGAAGCTGTTGAACGTTTTCAATGTGTATAATTTCCCCTGGGCTTCCAGCCCCAAGACGGCCATGATGACCGTGGTCCTCATCGACGTGTGGGTGAACACCGCCTTCGTCATTCTGCTGGTGCTGGCTGGTCTGCAGTCCCTGCCCAAGTCCCCCTTCGAGTCCGCCAAGATCGACGGCGGCAGCAACTGGTTCAACTTCCGCAACCTGACCCTGCCCATGCTCCGCCCCAGCCTGTACATCGCCCTGCTGTTCCGTCTGATGGCGGCCCTGCAGGAGTACGCCGTCATCTATGCCCTGACCAAGGGCGGCCCCGGCGACGCACTGATGTCCCTGTCCCTGACCGCCTATCAGCAGGGCTTCAAATTCCAAAAGTTCGGCGCGGCCCTGCCCTATATCCTGATTTTGTGGCTTATCATCAACGTGGTGGCCAAGGAGATCGTAAAACGTCAGCGGGCCGCCCAGAAGCAGGCCGCCGGTCTGGACGAGTAAGGAGGGAATGTCAAAATGAAAACGCAGAAATTCCGTCTTTCGCGGATCGTGATGAACTTCCTGCTGCTGGTCTATGCGGTCTTCGCTATCTTCCCCCTGATCTGGATGCTGCTCATCTCCTTCAAGTCGGACACCGAGGTGTTCACCACCACCTTCCTGTTCCACCCCACCCTGAGCAACTACGCCGCGGTGCTGCTGGAGTCCAACTATGTGCAGTACATGAAGGACAGCCTGATCGTGGCCGGCGGCTCCGTGCTGGTGTCTGTGGTGGTGGGTATCCCCGCCGCCTATGCCCTGGCCCGGTATAACTTCAACCGCAAAGAGGACCTGGCCTTCCAGATCCTGTCCTTCAAGTTCGCCCCCGAGATCCTGGTGGTGCTGCCCCTGTTCATGATCTATCAGAAGATCGGCCTGTATGATAGCTATCTGGGTCTCATCTGGGTGTATCAGCTCATCTGTATGCCCCTGCTCATCTGGGTGGTCCGGGGTTATTTCGAGGACATCTCCGTGGAGATCGAGTATGCCGCCCAGGTGGACGGCTATACCTGGTATCAGATCTTCTTCAAGATGCTGATGCCCCTGGTCAAGCCCGGCATCGTGGCCGCTGCCCTGCTGTCCTTCATCTTCGCCTGGAACAGCTTCACCTTCCCCCTGATCCTGGCCAGTTCCAAGGTGCAGCCCATCACCGTGGCCATCACCAAGTATCTGGGCACCGACACCGCCCACTATGGCCAGCTGGCCGTGGCGGCTACCGTGTCCGCAATACCCGCTATCGTGTTCGCGCTCTGCATCCAGAAGCATCTGGTGCGCGGCCTGAGCTTCGGCGCTGTGAAGGGATAAGGTGCGATTATGGCAAGAATTCAACTGGAAAATGTGAAGAAGAAGTTCGGCAAGGTGACCGCCCTGGACGGCGTGACCATCGACGTGAAGGACAACGAGTTCTTCGTGCTGTTCGGGCCCGCCGGTGCAGGCAAGACCACCATGCTCAACTGCATCGCCGGCATCACGCTGCCCGAGGAGGGCCTGATAAAGTTCGACGGGGAGATCATGAACCTGGTGGACCCCGCCCACCGGAACGTGGCCATGACCTTTGAGAACTACGCCCTGTACCCCCAGATGACCGTGTATGACAACATGGCCGCAGCCCTGCGCAGCAATCTCTATAAGACCGACGAGGCCACCATCAAGGAAAAGGTGTACAAGGCCGCCAAGATCATGAAGATGGAGAACCTGCTGGAGCGCCTGCCCAGCCAGCTGTCCAACGGTCAGAAGCAGCGTGTGGCCATGGGCCGCAGCCTGGTGCGCAACCCCAACGTGTTCCTGATGGACGAGCCCCTGGCCCACCTGGATGCCAAGCTGCGCAACTCCATGCGCACCGAGCTGAAGAAGATCCAGGCCGATCTGGGCTCCACCTGTATCTACGTGACCCACGACTTTTTGGAGGCCATGGCCCTGGGCGACCGCATCGCCATTGTCAAGGAGGGCCGCATCGTTCAGGTGGGCTCCGGCGACGAGATCTATTACCTGCCCTGCAACAAGTTCGTGGCCCAGCTGATGGGCGAGCCCCAGATCAACATCACCGCCGGTAAGATGATGGGAAACGGCAGTCAGCGCCAGTTCGTCATCAACGTCCTGGGCCAGGAGGTAGCCCTTCCCATGCCCGAGGATGCCCCCCTGTTCGCCAAGCTGGACCAGCTGGGCGAGGTCTCTCTGGAGATGGGTCTGCGGCCCCAGAACATCGCCTATCGCTTCGAGCCTGCCGAGGGCTATTTCAAGGCCACCGTCTACAGCTATGAGAGCATCGGCAACAAGTCGGTCATCGTGGCCGAGTGCGGCGGCTATCAGGTGCGGATGATCGCGCCCAACGGCCTGCATGTGGACATCGACCAGGCGGTCTATGTCAAGCCCGACGTGGGCCACGCCATGTTCTTTGACGGACAGAGCGAAAACTTTGTCGGGCGCTATGCCGAGGCGGATTACCGCGCCCTGGCCAACGAGGAGGCGTAAGTTATGGCTGGTTTGACGTTAAGCCATCTCTACAAGAGATATGAAAACAGCGGCAAGAAGAAAAAGACGGTGAACGATTTCGCCGTAAAGGACCTGAACCTGGAGTGTGAGCAGGGCGAATTCGTGGCCTTTCTGGGCCCCTCCGGCTGCGGCAAGACCACTACCCTGCGGATGATCGCCGGTCTGGAGGACATCACCGACGGCGACATCTACATCGGGGACCGCCGGGTGAACGACCTGCACCCCAAGGACCGCCACATCGGCCTGGCCTTTGAGGACTACGCCATGTACCCCCCTCTGACCGTGTATGACAATGTGGCCTTCAACCTGCGGGCCAAGGGAGTGGATAAGGCAGAGATCGACCGCCGGGTGCGGGAGATCGCCCCCCTGATGCAGATCGACGACCTGCTGGACAAGATGCCCGTCAAGCTCTCCGGCGGCCAGAAACAGCGGGTGAACATCGCCCGGGCTATCATCCGCGAGCCGGAGCTGCTGCTGATGGACGAGCCCCTGTCCCACCTGGACGGCAAGGCCCGCCAGGCCATGCGTACCGAGATCAAGCGTCTGATCCACAAGATCAAGTGCACCACCGTCTATGTCACCCACGACCAGCTGGAGGCCATGTCCCTGGCCGACAAGATCGCCGTCATCAACTTCGGCGTGCTCCAGCAGTACGGCACCCCCGCCGAGGTGTATGACGACCCCGTGAACGAGTTTGTGGCCTCCTTCATCGGCGACCCCCCCATGAACATCCTGGAGACCACCACCGTGAAGATCGACAACGACTTCTTCTTCACCTTCCAGGACAGCGACCTGAAGATCGCCGTGCCCAAGCGGTATTACAGCGTGGTCAGCGACGGCTTCCGGTGCAAGATGGGCGTGCGTCCCATGGACGTGCTGGTGGGCGGTGCGAACTCCCAGGGTACCCCTGAGAAGATCACCACCTTCGAGAACCTGGGCGACGAGCGGCGCATCGGCATCAGCGTGGGCGAGTCTCTGCTGATGCTCATCACCGCAGACGAGACCCGCTACCGCGCCGGGGACATCATCAAACTGGAGGTCCGGGGGGACAAGACCCACCTGTTCGACCTGGAGACCGGTGCCCGCATCAAAGAGAAGTAAGGAGCAAGTGTTATGACGACTTTTGCCACCGTTTTATCCGTAGTCATCCTGCTTGTCCTGGCCTGGCAGATCTGGGGCTCCATTTGGAACATCATTGCGATCTTCCTTGGCCTGTTCAAGGAGTAATACATCTGACAACGATCTGCAAGGGGTCCCGGTCTCCCGGACCTCTTGCAGATTTTGTCCCATTTCGGCCTGTTATGGGCTGAACCAAACCGATCACCCGGTTTAGAAAACAGCAAAGAGGGATTCTTTTGTATCAACATTTTGAATATCGGGCCGTCATCGACCTGATCCACTCCACCCGCCCCCTGGTGATGGACCGGCACAAGGCCGGGGATATCACCCAAAAGGGCCGGTCCGACTTTGCCACCGCCGTGGACTATGAAGTACAGACCTATCTGCAGGAAAAGCTCCATGCACTGTATCCCCACATCCAGTTTTTCGCCGAGGAGAACCACATGCAGAACGTGGACCCCGCCCGGCCCTATTGGATCTTAGACCCCATCGACGGCACCACCAACCTGATCCACGACTGCCACCAGAGCTGCGTGGCCCTGGCCCTGTGGGACGGGGAGAAGCTGGTGTTCGGCTGCTGCTATAACCCCTTCCGGGACGAGACCTTCGCCGCAGAGTTGGGCAAGGGGGCCTATCTCAACGGCCGGCCCATCCACGTCAGCGACATGAGCGAAATGGAAAAGGCCCTGGTCATCGTGGGCACCTCCCCCTATGAGCGGGAGAAGACGGACCGGGTGTTCGACATGGTCAAGCGCATCTTCCAGCGCAGCGCCGACATCCGCCGCCTGGGCAGCGCAGAGCTGGACCTGTGCTGGGTGGCCTGCGGCCGGGCGGACTGCTATGTGGAGTATAATCTCAAGCCCTGGGACTATGCCGCCGGGAGCGTCATCCTGCACGAGGCCGGAGGCAAGCTGTCCGACTGCGCCGGGCAGGAGCCCAAGCTGCCCTTCAACAGCGACATCTGCTGCTCCAACGGCCTGCTCCAGGCGGAGTTTTTGGACATCGTCCAAGGCCGGACTTAAAATTCCCCAACAAGGGAGGAAACGACTGTGAAAAAGTATTTAGGCGTAGAGCTGGGCTCCACCCGTATCAAAGGCGTGGTCATCGACCAGCGCTTTACCCCCGTGGAGTCCGGGGACTTTGAGTGGGAGAGCACCTATGATAACGGCATCTGGACCTATGACCTGGCCGATGCCCGGGAGGGCCTGTGTCAGGTACTCTCCCAGCTGAAGGACCGGGAGGGTCTGTCCGCCGCCGGCATCTCCGGCATGATGCACGGCTACCTGGCCTTTGACAAGGACTGGAACCTGCTGGTGCCCTTCCGCACCTGGCAGAATACCATCACCGCCGATGCAGCGGAGCAGCTCACAGAGCTCTTTCAGTTCAACGTGCCCCAGCGTTGGAGCATCGCCCACCTGTATCAGGCCATCCTGAACGGCGAGGCCCATGTCAGCCAGATCGCCCACATCACCACCCTGTCCTCCTACGTCCACTATATGCTCACCGGAGAAAACGTGGTGGGTGTGGGCGAGGCCTCCGGTATGTTCCCCATCGACAGCGCCACCGGTGACTGGAATGAGGAGATGCTGAAAAAGTTCGAGCAGCTCACCCAGGACCAGCCCTGGAACATCCGGGACGTGCTGCCCCGGGTCCTGCTGGCCGGGCAGGACGCGGGACGGCTGACGGCGGAGGGCTCTGCCTGGATAAAGGGCCTGCTGCCTGTGGGCCTGCCCTTCGCCCCCCCGGAGGGCGACGCGGGCACCGGCATGGTGGCCACCAACGCCGTGGCCCCCCGCACCGGCAACGTGTCCGCCGGTACCTCTATTTTTGCCATGGTGGTACTGGAAAAACCTTTGAGCAAGGTCTATACTGAGATCGACGTGGTCACCACCCCCTCGGGCAAGGACGTGGCCATGGTCCACTGCAACAACTGCACCTCCGACATCAACGCCTGGGTCGGCCTGCTGCGGGAGACTTTGGGCCTGTTCGGCTGCGACGTGTCCGCCGGCGAGGTCTTTACCAAGCTCTATCAGAAGAGCCTGGAGGGGGAGGCCGACTGCGGCGGCGTGCTGGTGTATAACTACATGGCCGGCGAGGGCATCACCCATCTGGACGCGGGCCGCCCTCTGGTAGTCCGCCGGCCGGACAGCCGCTTCAGTCTGGCCAACTTTATGCGCAGCAGCGTCTATGCCGAGATCGCCACCATGCGCCTTGGCATGGACATCCTGGCCGAGGAGCAGGTGAAGATCGACAGCATGACCGGCCACGGCGGCATTTTCAAGACCCCGGGCGTGGCCCAGCGCTATCTGGCTGCCGCCTGCAACGCCTCCATCACCTGTATGGAGACCGCCGGAGAGGGCGGCCCCTATGGCATCGCCCTGCTGGCCGCCTTTATGGACGAGCATCAGCTGCCTCTGGAGGAGTTCCTGCGCCAGCGGGTCTTTGTCAGCGCCAAGATCACCACAGCTCAGCCCGACCCCGCCGAGGTGGAGGGCTTTGCCCGCTATCTGGCCGCCTATGACAAGGGGCTGGACGTGGAGCGCACCGCAGTGGAAAAAATCTGACAGGGAGAGATCACCTTGGGAAACAAGAACTATCACATCGGCCTGTATGAAAAGGCCATGCCCTCCTCCTTGAACTGGGAGGAGAAGCTCAAGTGTGCCAAAGACTGCGGCTATGACTTTGTGGAGATCAGCATCGACGAGACCGATGCCCGCCTGGCCCGGCTGGAGTGGACCGCCCAGGAGCGCGCCCAGCTGCGGGAGACTATGCAGAAGATCGGCGTGCCCATCCGCAGCATGTGCCTGTCCGGCCACCGGAAATATCCCTTCGGAGCCAGCGACCCCGCCGTGCGCCGGCGCAGCCTGGAGATCATGGAGAAGGCCATTCAGCTCTCCGACGACCTGGGCATCCGGGTCATCCAGCTGGCGGGCTATGACGTGTACTACGAGGAGGGGTCTGAGCAGACCCGGAAGGACTTTGCCGACAACCTGAAAAAGGCGGTGGAGATGGCCGCCGTCCACGGGGTGGTCCTGGGCTTTGAGACCATGGAGACCGAGTTTATGAACACCGTGGCCAAAAGCATGAAATATGTCGACCTCATCGACAACCCCTATCTGGGCGTCTATCCCGACGTGGGCAACCTGACCAACGCCGCCAAGACCTATGGCACCAGCGTGCTGGACGACCTGGAGACGGGCCGGGGCCATCTGGTGGCCATCCACCTGAAGGAGACCGTCCCCGGAAAGTTCCGGGAGATCCCCTTCCTCACCGGCCATGTGGACTTCCCCGCCGTCATCCGCAAGGGCTGGCAGCTGGGGGTGCGCCGTTTCGTCACCGAGATGTGGGACACCGGCAAGCCGGAGTGGAAAGCGGACATCTGCTTCGCCCATGACAAGATGAGCGAGATTTTGGATACGATGGAGTGAGCGCTATGCTGGAAGAACTGAAAGAAAAAGTATGCCAGGCCAACCTGCTGCTGCCCAAGTATGACCTGGTCACCTTCACCTGGGGCAACGTCTCCGGCATCGACCGGGAGAAGGGTCTGGTGGTCATCAAGCCCTCCGGCGTGGAGTATGACACCATGACCGCCGAGGACATGGTGGTGCTGGACCTGAAGACCGGCGAGCGGGTGGAGGGCCGCTATAAGCCCTCCTCCGACACCCCCACCCACCTGGCCCTGTACCGGGCCTTCCCCGATCTGGGGGGCGTGGTCCACACCCACAGCCGCTGGGCCACCAGCTTCGCCCAGGCGGGCGTGGGCATTGCGGCCATGGGCACCACCCACGGGGACTATTTCTACGGCGAGATCCCCTGCACCCGGAAGATGACCGAGGAGGAGATCCACGGGGAGTATGAGCTGGAGACGGGCAACGTGATCATCGAGACCTTCCAGGGCAAGGACCCCATGGCCATCCCCGGCGTGCTGGTCCACAGCCACGGCGTGTTCTCCTGGGGTACTGACCCGGAGAACGCCGTCCACAATGCGGTGGTCATGGAGGAGGTCGCCTTTATGAACTACCACGCCCTGATGCTCAACCCCGGCCACGGCCCCATGCAGCAGGTCCTGCTGGACAAACACTATCTGCGCAAGCACGGCAAAAATGCCTATTACGGCCAGGGCTGAACTCTATAAAATTTGAAATGGCAGACACCGTGGCGCTCATGTCATAAAGGCTGACCAGTTCTGTCATTCCGAGGAGCGAAGCGACGTGGGGATCCGTTCTCTTCTGGACGAAAGGACGGATTGCCACGTCGGGCGTTGCCCTCCTCGCAATGACAGTGACCTGGACCCAGTGGCATTGGTCGCGGTGTCTGTTTCTACTTTCACACCAAAGGAGCCTGCCCCTCATGTTTCAGTTGAAAAAGGTCTATCTGGAGATCACCAACGTGTGCAACCTGCGCTGCGATTTCTGCCCCGGTACACGCCGCCCCCAGGGCTTTCTGTCCCCGGAGGACTTTTCTGTTCTGGCCCAAAAGCTGCGGCCCCACACGGAATATCTCTACCTCCATCTCATGGGGGAACCCCTGCTCCACCCCCAGCTGCCCCGGCTGTTGGACCTGGCCGCCGGACTGGGCTTTCAGGTGAATCTCACTACCAACGGCACCCTGCTCCCCCAGCGGGCCGGCCTGCTGTGCCAAAGCACCGCAGTGCGGAAGGTCAGCATCTCCCTCCACTCCTTCGAGGGGAACGAGGGTCAGGGGCAGCTGCTGCCCTATCTGGACAGCTGCATCGCCTTTGCCCGGCGAGCCGCCCAGGCGGGCAAGCGGTGCGCCCTGCGCCTGTGGAATCTGGACGGTGAACACACCCATAGGGCCAACTCCTGCAACGAACAGATCCTCCGCCGACTGGAGGAGGTCTTCCCCCGGCCCTGGAAGGAGGGCTGGCAGGGCACCACCCTGGCCCCCCGGGTCTATCTGGAGTGGGGTGAGCGGTTTGAATGGCCCGATCTGAACGCCGACGACCAGGGGCAGTCCGGCTTCTGTCAGGGGCTGCGGGACCACATCGGCGTGCTGTGGGACGGTACGGTGGTCCCCTGCTGCTTAGACCACGAGGGGGACATCCCTCTGGGCAGCCTGTATGAAAGCAGCCTGGAGGACATCCTGTCCTCCCCCCGGGCCCGCGCCATTTACAACGGCTTCTCCCAGGGCCGGACCGCCGAGGAGCTGTGCCGCCGGTGCGGCTATCGCCGACGCTTCTCCAAATGACTACGGACCTTTGGAAAAGCAGGATTTTCTACGTTTTTTCTATGGGCTGTCCCCTTGTCAGCCCAGGAAAAAGGCAGTATAATGTATGTGTTGCGTTATGCGCCGGATAAGGCAAATCCGCTCAGGCGGTTGCGAATCCCGGCCTTCGGAGGTAACATATGGTAAAAGCGATCGTGGGCGCCAACTGGGGCGACGAGGGCAAGGGCAAGATCACCGATATGCTGGCCGAGCAGTCCGACGTGGTCATCCGCTTTCAGGGCGGAGCCAACGCGGGCCACACCATCATCAATGATTATGGCCGCTTTGCTCTGCACATCCTCCCCTCCGGCACTTTTTATCCCCACATCACCAACATCATCGGCAACGGCGTGGCCCTGGATGCCGCCAAGCTGGTGGCCGAACTGAAGTCCATCACCGACCAGGGCGTACCCGCCCCCAACCTGATCGTGTCCGAGCGGGCTCAGCTGCTGATGCCCTATCACGTCCTGCAGGACGGCTATGAGGAGGAGCGCCTGGCCGGCAAGGCCTTCGGCTCCACCAAAAGCGGCATCGCCCCCTTCTATTCCGACAAATATGCCAAGATCGGCATCCAGGTGTGCGACCTGTTCCACGAGGACCGGCTGCGGGAGCGTCTCACCGCCGCCGTCACCCTGAAGAACGTGCTGTTCGAGCACCTGTACCACAAGCCCGCCCTGGATGTGGACCAGCTGATGGACCAGCTGCTGGCTCTGCGGGAGCAGCTGCGCCCCTATGTGGGCGACGTGGTCAGCTTTATCCACGAGGCCCTGGCCCAGAACAAGACCATCCTGCTGGAGGGCCAGCTGGGCTCTATGAAGGACCCCGACCTGGGCATCTTCCCCATGACCACCTCCTCCCACACCCTGGCCGGCTTCGGCTGCGTGGGCGCTCCCGTGCCCCCCACTGCCATGGAGGATGTGATCTGCGTCACCAAGGCCTACTCCTCCTCTGTGGGCTCCCACACCGAGCCCTTCGTCAGCGAGGTCCTGGGCGATGCCGGGGATGAGCTGCGCCGCCGTGGCGGCGACAAGGGCGAGTTCGGCGCCACCACCGGCCGTCCCCGCCGTGTGGGCTGGTTCGACACTGTGGCCACCAAGTACGGCTGCATGGTCCAGGGTGCCACTCAGGTGGCCCTGACCTGTCTGGATGTGCTGGGCTATCTGGACGAGATCCCCGTGTGCGTGGGCTATGACATCGACGGCCAGATCACCGACAAGTTCCCCACCACCCCCGACCTGATGCGGGCCAAGCCTGTGTTTGAAAAGCTGCCCGGCTGGAACTGTGACATCCGGGGCTGCACCGACTATGATGCTCTGCCCGAGAACGCCAAGCGCTATGTGGACTTTTTGGAGGCCCACATCGGCCACCCCATCACCCTGGTCTCCACCGGCCCCAAGCGCCACGAGATCACCCACCGCACCACCAAGCTGTAATCATGTTTCACACGCCGGGTGCCGTTTCGGCATCCGGCGTGTGTCCATAAGGAGAACGCCATGAAACGTAAACTTCTGTCCGCTCTGCTGGCTCTCAGCCTCACCTTCTCCCTGTCCGCCGCTCCCGCCGCCGCCCTCACCCTGGACGAGGCCCGGCAGCTGCTGCGGGACCACTATGTGGACCAGATCCCCGAGAGCGTCCTGTCCCTGGACTCCCTGGATGAGATACTGGCTGCCCTGGGCGACCCCTACACCTATTACATGACCGCCGAGCAGTATGAGCAATTCACCCAATCTGTCAACGGCGAGACCCTGGTGGGCGTGGGTATTACGGTGCAGACCGCCTACGACGACGGCTTTTTGGTCTTATCGATTCTGCCCAACTCCCCCGCCAAGGAGGCCGGACTCCAGGCCGGAGACCGGATCATCGCCGTGGACGGCGTGGACATGACTGCCACCAGCGACGTGCGCAGCACCGTCACCGGCAAGGAGGGCTCCACCGTCACCCTGACCATCCGCCGCTCCGACGGCCAGGTGAAAGAGTTCACCATGCAGCGCCGGACGGTGGTCGTCCCCATCGTCACCTATGACAAGCAGGGTAGCGCCGGGGTCATCGAGTGCGTCAGCTTTGGCGACTCCACCGGTGATACCATTGAAGAGGCCCTCACCAAGCTGGAGCCGGAGGTGTCCGCCTGGATCATGGACCTGCGCAGCAATCCCGGCGGTGACAGCGATGCCGCTGCCGTGTCCGCCGGACTGTTTGTGGGCAGCGACATCATGGTCTATTTCCGGGACGCCAACGGCAACTATCGCTTTGTGGGCACCACCCAGTATTGCCCCGACCTGACGGACAAGCCCCTCATCATCCTCACCAGCGACTACTCCGCCAGCGGGGCCGAGCTGTTCTCTGCCGATGCCCGGGACCTGGGCTTTGGCATCGCCATCGGCCAGACCACCTTTGGCAAGGGCATCGCCCAGATGATCTACAACAGCTCCAACACCGAAAAGCTGTTTGACGACGGGGATGCCATGAAGATCACCGTCTATCGCTTCTACTCCCCCGACGGCGCCACCAACCAGTGGATGGGCGTGATCCCCACTCTGGTGATGTCCAAGGAGAATACGAAAACCGCCGCCATGCTCCTCACCCAGCCGGAGCCCAGCCGCAATGCGGGCTATTATAAGCTGGAGCTGGCGGGCTGGACCTTCTATATCAGCCGGGACGAGGCCCTGTCCGGGGACAACCGGGCCGCCTTTACCGAGCTGCTGGAGGCCCTGCCCCCCTCCGCCGCCCTGTACGAGGGGGAGCGCAACAGCGGCTGGAACGCCGTGGCCCCCGCCAAGCTGGCCGACGAGCTGGGCCTCAATTTCCACGCCCGCACCTTTGCCGATGCGGCGGACAGCCCCTTCTCCACCGAGATCGACACCCTGAGCACCTTCGGCCTGCTGGAGGGCTATGAGGACGGCACCTTCCGCCCTGAAGCGCCCATCACCCGGGCCGAGTTCTGCGCCATGCTGGCCAATGTGCTGGGCCTGCCCGAGGGACAGAACCTGTCCTTCTCCGACGTGGCCGACGACGCCTGGTATGCCAAGGCCGTGTCCGCCATGGCCGCCCGGGGCTTTGTCTCCGGCATGGGGGACGGGACCTTCCGCCCGGACGACACCATCACCTATGAGCAGATGACCGCCATTCTGTCCTCGGTGTCCGTGTGGGCCAGCATGAAGGCCGAGGAGCTGAACAGCCAGACGGACATCTCTCTGGCCGACGTTCAGGATTTCTCCCCCTGGGCCCAAAAGCCCGCCTGGATCATGGACCAACTGGGCGCTTTAGTTGGCGACCTCCGGCCCCAGGACCTGGCCACCCGGGAGACTGCCGCCGGGATGCTGTACGCCGTGATGAACAGCCTGCACATGCTGTGGCAGTGAGCACTTCTCTTATTTGACCCCTCCGGTCCCCCCCACTGCGGGCGCGGGCCGTGTGATTTCAGAAAGGATATGACAACTATGACCAAGATCGACATTATCTCCGGCTTCTTGGGGGCCGGCAAGACCACCCTCATCAAAAAGCTGCTGGACCAGGCCTTCCGGGGCGAGAAAGTGGTCCTCATTGAGAACGAGTTCGGCGAGATCGGCATCGACGGCGGCTTTTTGAAGGACGCCGGGGTGGAGATTACCGAGATGAACTCCGGCTGTATCTGCTGCTCCCTGGTGGGCGACTTCGGCGCAGCCCTGAAGAAGGTGCTGGACGACTATGCCCCTGACCGCATCATCATCGAGCCCTCCGGCGTGGGCAAGCTGTCCGACGTGATCGCCGCCGTGGAGGGCGTGCAGAAGACCACCCCCGCCCTGCACCTGCACAGCTTTGTCACCGTGGTGGATGCCACCAAGGCCAAGGTGTATATGAAGAACTTTGGCGAGTTCTTCAACAACCAGGTGGAGCACGCCTCCGCCATCCTCCTCTCCCGCACCCAGAACATGGACCAGGCCAAGCTGGACGCCGCCGTCCGCCTGCTGCGGGAAAAGAACCCCAAGGCCGCCATCCTCACCACCCCCTGGGACCAGCTGAGCGGCGAGCAGATCGTCTCTGCCATGGAGGGCGGTCACTCCCTGGCTGAGGAGCTGATGGAGGAGATCGCCCACCACCACCACGACCATGAGCATCACCACCACCACGACCATGACGAGCATGACCACGAGCACGAACATCATCACGACCACGACGAGCATGATCACGAGCACGACGAGCATGAACACGAGCATGAACATCACCACGACCACGGGGACGGCTGCACCTGCGACTGCTGCTGCGGCCACGACCACCACCACCACGACCATGATGCCGACGAGGTGTTCACCTCTTGGGGCCGGGAGACCGCCCGTAAGTACAGCCGCGAGGAGCTGCAGGAGGCCCTGTCCGCCCTGGCTATGACGGAGGACTATGGCTATATCCTCCGCGCCAAGGGCATGGTCCCCTGCGACGACGGCCAGACCTGGCTGCACTTCGACCTGGTGCCCGAGGAGTTCCAGATCCGGGAGGGCGCTGCCGACTACACTGGCCGTCTGTGCGTCATTGGCTCTGACCTGAAGGAGGACCAGCTGGAGAAGCTGTTCCTGCTGGTCTGAGGTGACGCGCCATGAATCACGATCCCCGTATCCCCCTATATCTCATCACCGGGTTTTTGGACAGCGGCAAGACCACCCTGCTTATCGACACCCTGGAGATGGACTATTTCAACGACGGCCAGCGCACCGTCCTGCTGATGTGTGAGGACGGCGAGGTGGAGTATAACGCCCAGTATCTGGCCGAGCGCAACTGCCGTCTGATCCCCATTGAGGACCAGAGCCAGCTGAACACCGCCTTTCTGGAGGAGATCGACCGCCGCTATCAGCCCGAGCGGGTGCTGCTGGAGTATAACGGCATGTGGCCCATCCAGCTTCTGCGGGACCTGAAGCTGCCCAAGAACTGGGGGCTTTACCAGGCCATCGATGTCATCGACGGCACCACCTTCGAGATGTACCGCAGCAACATGCAGTCCATGATCATCGACATGGTGACCGAAGCGGACATGGTCCTCTTCAACCGCTGCAAAGAGGACATGCCCCTGTCCGGCTGGAAGCGCTCCATCCGGGCGGTAAACCGCATGTGTCAGATGGCCTTTGAGGACGAGAACGGCGACGAGCTGGAGGTGGAGGACATCCTCCCCTATGACCTGGAGCGTGACCACATCGACCTGGAGGACCCGGACTACGGCATCTGGTATCTGGATATCCAGGAACACCCGGAGCGTTATGTGGGCAAAACGGTCACCTTCACCGCCCAGGCCATGGTGGGCGGCCGGGTGCCCAAGGGCTGCTTTGTCCCCGGGCGCAACGCCATGACCTGCTGCGCCGAGGACATCCGCTTCTTCGGCTTCCTGTGCAAGTATGACAAGGCCAAGAGCCTGAAAAAGGGCGAGTGGGTCAAGGTCACCGCCGAAGTTCGCTGGGAGCAGGCCGCCGTGTACGACGGCGAGGGCGTGGTCCTCTATGCTCAGTCTGTCGAGCCCGGCCAGCGCCCCGAGGACCCCCTGGTATATTTCGTATAATCTTTCCACAAACGTTCGGAATATGTGCAAAAATCCCGCCGGTTCAGCTGAACCGACGGGATTTTTCTCGTCAAACCCATATTAGCCCACAAACTTGTTCCAATAGCCCATCACAAAGATGAACAGGACGATCAGGGGTAGGATATAGCTAACGTACAGGCGGACACCATTGGGGAACTTCAGGCCGCTGCCGGTGTTGGCCTCGCTGAGAAAGTTCTTCCAGCCCCATCCCTTGCTGCTCACGCAGAACAGCAGATAGACCAAGGAGCCCAGGGGCAGCAGATTGTTGGAGATGATAAAGTCCTCCAGGTCAGACACGTTGCTGCCCGGACCCATGGGCTGGAATTCCGCCCACAGGTTAAAGCCCAGCACACAGGGCATGGACAGCAGGAAGA
>PPYF01385041.1_pt1 | contig 36334 bp, 29 predicted proteins | sample 1559871 | NCBI WGS metagenome assembly PPYF01 (sample SAMN08240021, study PRJNA423297) | Human gut metagenome, whole genome shotgun sequencing project.
AATTTCTAAGTTGTCCATAATATAAAAACTGTATTAAACTACTTTTATTGTAGCTTGACACAGTTTAGTTTACACTCTCCATCATAGTCGCCTGCACGCTTTTTGTTTTTATCATCTAAATTTCTGATGATTTCCAATCGAACACGATGGTGTTGTCTTCTTTGATATTGAAGCTCATACCTACCTTGATAATTTCCTTGCCGCTCATGGCAAAGGCATCGGCATAATGCTTGCTTTCTATCTGCTCAAGAGCCTCCTGGGCAGTCTTTCCAAACTTCAGCTCCATTACATAGATAGTATCGTCCGTCTCCATGGTTATATCAATTCTCCCCTTTGACGTATGTTGCTCCACTATAATCCTGAAATTCGTGAGCAAGGCAAAGATGATATACATCGTTTGCTGGTAATGCCCTTCGTAATGGGTGTTGTTGCAATAAGGCACAGTATCCCAAAACGATTTCAGTAATTGTAATGCTTCGTCTATCTTGCCCTGTTTAATAAGCACCGACATTTTGGCGATGGTGGTATTGCACATTGCAGTCTTTGAGGTCAGATAATGAGGCAACAAACTTCTGTACAATCCAACTCTTATTTCCTTGTTAGGAATGGCTAGGGTATAGAGCTCCGTTTCTTCATCATAATCCTTGATGGTGATGTAGCCACTCTGATAGAGCAGTGGCATGATGGTGGTCATGGTTTCCGTGGCAGCATCAAAGTCATCCTTTCCGGCTTCCATACTCTCGCCCAGGTTCGCTGGCAGAAAGTTGAAATTGCGCATCATATTGATCAGATAAGTAGGAGTGCCAGATCCAAACCAGTAGGAATCAATCTTCTGCTTGGCAAAGCAGGTTAATAAGCTGAACGGATTATAAACGTCTGGAGAAGGCCATGTAAAATGATAGCCGTCATAATTATCCTTTAACTTAGCTAACGTCTGCTCATACGATAAGTTTAATTTTTCAGCAAGTGCCTCTATGTCATTCCGCATTCCGTTCACCAGTTCATCTTCCGTAATTCCGCAAATGCCGGCATACGGCTCGTCCATACTGATATTGGTGATGTTGTTCAATTCGCTGAAGATGCTGAGCTGAGAGAATTTGGTGATGCCTGTGAGGAATACGAAGCGGAGCAATTTCTCGCATCCTTTTAGCGGACTGTAGAAATTGCGCATGGCGTTGCGAAGTTCTTCCAGTTTTTCATCCTCGTGCACCACATCAAGCAAAGGGGCATCATATTCGTCAATCAGTATTACCACTTGCTTGCCCGTTTCCCTATAGGCAGTCTGGATAAGTGAGATGAGGCGGACGTTGGCATCAACAGCCGGATTCGTAATGCCCCATTTCTGCTCTTGTTCTGCAAGTTGCTGGTCGAAATATCTTTCCAGCTGGGCTATCTCCATGTGTTTGCCCATGCTCATATCGAAATGAAGCACCGGATAGCTTATCCAATCCTTTTCCAGCTTTTCGATGGCGAGTCCTTTGAAAAGCTCCTTCTTTCCTTCAAAATAGCTCTTCATGGTAGTCAGCAACAGCGACTTTCCGAAACGGCGTGGACGGCTCAGGAAGAAACAAGTACCATCCGTATGTGCCATACGATATACATATTCCGTCTTGTCAATGTAGAACTTATCTTCCACTCTGATTCGTTCGAAAGTTTGTAATCCTATCGGATATAGTTTTCTTGCCATAATTGCTCGCCTTTCTTTTAAGTGATATTCTCTTTGTTGGCAAAGATACGAATAAATGGTGAAACCACCAAATTAAAAACATCTTTTCTTCATTTATGCCCCTTATCTCATTTCCTTATACCTTTTATTTCTTTTCTCCCTTCTCTTATTTCTTTTCTCTCCTCCTTTTATTTCTTTTCAGGCTTCCTCTTATCTCCTTTCTTCCTTCTTGCTGTATTAATAATGGGTTAATCTCGGGAAAAGTCTTGGTTGATTATAGGATAAAATGTTCTTTAACCCTATTGAAATCTCCGTTCATCGACGTTGAACCGCGGTTCAGCGTCTATGAATGGCGGTTCAGCGACGTTGAACGGACATTCAACGTCTATGAACGGAGATTTTATCTAAGTATAAATGTTTCTTTTCTTAGTTGAAAGAACTGTTTAGGCATCTACCCACTCCTGTGCTCAGGCTAAGGGTCAGAAGATTGCCGTAAGATAGTATCCTGAACTTGCGAATCTTGAATAAATTATATAGAAAAAATTCTAAAAGCTTGGTAGTTATTTTGTTTTTTCGTACCTTTGCACCATGATTAGAAATGAAATATACGTATGGCAAGTACCTGATATGCAAGGGGCATATATAGGTGAACTTAGCAAGTCACGATAATTTTGTTTTTTGTAATTAGACAAGCAATTATAGTAGATATGAACGATAGAAAATTACCAGTAGGCATCCAGTCTTTTGAAAAAATCAGAAAGGGTGGATATCTTTATGTTGACAAGACAGATATTATCTGGCAACTTGCCAATAGAAATAAAACGTATAATTACCTGAGCCGCCCACGCCGCTTTGGTAAATCTCTGTTGGTAGATACGCTCGAAGCCTACTTTCTGGGTAAGAAGGAACTCTTCGAAGGGTTGAAGATTATGCAGATGGAGAAGGAATGGGTGAAGCGACCTGTCATCAGGCTCGATATGAGTCGTGCTGGCGCAGAGCCGGAAACTTTACGCTCTTATCTCGACATCACTTTCGACAGATTAGAGAAGGAATATGACATTACACCTAAGCCCACCGCCAAACTTGCCGACCGTTTTGACGGCATTATCCAAACGTCATATGAGCAAACTGGACAACAGGTTGCCATCCTCATCGATGAATACGACTCTCCATTGCAGCATTCCTGGAAGACTCCACATCATGAAGCATGTACGGATATCTATAGAGAGGTTTTTGCCATTCTCAAAGCTGATGATAAATACGAGAAGTTTGTTTTCATTACCGGTATTACCAAGTTTACGCAGATTTCTCTTTTCTCTGTTCTCAACAATTTAAGTAATATCAGCTTTGATTCTGAGTATGCAGCTCTTTGCGGTATCACGAAAGATGAACTCCTCTCAGATTTTAAATCGGAGATTAACAGGTTGGCTACAAAGAAAGGATGGACTTTTGATGAAGCCGTGGTACAGTTGACGGCATTCTACGATGGTTATCATTTTAGTCATGAAAATATGGTTGATATATTCAATCCATTCAGTCTTATCAATGCCCTCGCTGACTCCAGTCTAAAGAATTACTGGGCTTCATCTGGAGCAACCTCTTTGCTTCCTAAGTTTGTAGATGATATGGAAATTAGATTGAAGGATTTCGAGAAATGTCCGATAGACAGCGATACCTTGGAGACTTCTGATGTGACAGGTGGTGGAGCTGAACTTTTCCTCTATCAGTCTGGTTATCTCACGATAAAGGGATATATGGAAGGAATTTATTTGCTGGGCATTCCAAACTATGAAGTACGCAAGGCTCTATACAAGATAGTCTTGCCAGCTTTGACGCTGAAATCAAATGCGATAGTGATATCTACACAGAATATGTTGCTGTATTCTCTAAAAATTGGCGATTTGCCTGAAGCCATGAAATGTCTGAAGGCGCTTATTGCGGATGTGCCATACAGCAATAAGAAACTTGCCAGCATGGATATGGAAGAGAGGTACCGTCTTATCTTGAGTACCATCTTCAATGCTATCGGCTGCAGGGTGGAAGTTGAGAAGATGATTTCTACTGGTAGGATAGATATGGTGTTGGAAACCAATAACTTCATCTACGTTCTGGAACTGAAGCTGAGCAACAATGGAGGCATTGATGCGGCAGCGGAGCAAATTAAGGCTAGACAATATGCCGAACCATTCAAGGCGGATAAGCGCAAGGTAATAGCTATTGCTATAGAACTGGATGATTCTGGTAAAGGACTGGTTGATTGGAAGGAAGTTTAGAATCAAGGAAGAGGGTGTGGCTTATGACACACCCTCTTCTTTGTAAAACTGCTGCTTTTATACTTTAATTATATATAAGTAAAAGATGTTATAATATTTATCACTTATCTTATGTTTATTACAGAACATGTACCAGGCGGATTGGCATGGCCCTGTAAGTCCCGGTGTTTTTACCTGCATTACCGCTGACGAAGCGGAGATTCGACATGGTGCAAATCTTACCATACACATCTAAATAGCGATACCAGAAGCCATACTCAGGACTGGTGGTGTCGAAACCCTGATTTCCTGAGAGTAGCGTGCGGGTCCATAGGCTGACATGGGTGACATTTCTGAAAGCGTCACCCTCCACATATCCTGTGGCTGGCAAATAGATTACGGGCAGCTCCGAATTGTCTGTTGTTATCTCAACACTGTTGTACGCCTCGCCCGACAAGGTGTAGCGGGTCTCCTCTTTCAGATTACCGCCGTCTATGATGTCTTGGAACACACTATTCTCGGGAATAGTGAAACCTTGAGGCAGATTGCCGATAAGATTACCTGCATTTGCCTGATCCTGTTTCGCTATAGCAATATGGAAGTATCCACCAATAGCACCCTTGTTAGCTTCCAACGCCTTGGTGCCCGGAGCATAGCATCTGTCGCTGGAGGCTCCGAGGTTGCGGTCGAGCATGACGTATGTTTTACTATTTCCTTTCACCTTCACTACACCGTAGTAGAAACGGCCGCTGACAGAAGATTGATCATCAGGCGGTTGCTGGTTGCTGGCATCTATCTTGTGGAAGATTCCACAATGATAAACAGGATACGTGATAGCAATGTTGTGTCCACTCTCCTGATAAGTGATGGTGAAGTCGCCGATCCAGATGTCATAGTTGTCAGCACCGCTGTTCAGCGTCACTTTCCAGTTGCCGTCTCCATTATCCGTTACCGTAAACTTGTCGCTGCTTGCGCCCATCGTCACTTTGTCACTTGTTTTCTTCGGAATCAAGTAGCTGAACTCGTTGGTTCCCACACCGAAGTGCAGACCATCGTTTCTGACAAAATCTTTCAGCATATCCTTCGGTCTGATACCTTTAGTATCTGGCAGGAATTTGTTGAAATAGTTATTATATTCTTCCGATGTGCCCACATTGCTTGATGTCACAAGCTTTACGGGTCTGTCAGAACGCTTGAAGTCCTTACCTTTCTGGGTCACGGTTATGGTGCGGGTCAAGTCGCCCGACTTCACGATTACCGTTCCTGGGCGTGGTTCCTCAGAGTATTCATTTTTATCTACCGCAATCGAAATCTTATATTTCTTACCTGTAGTAGAGTTTGGACCGTCAGTATCCGGCACGGTGATAGTCTCACTGACCGTGACACCTTTTATCCAGTCACCGGACTTAGAGAAAGTCGGCTTCTCATTGTTCTTGATAGTTGTAACGACAGTGGCGATAATATTCTCATCATCCCATGCGCCGCTTACTTGGTCGCTTACTCCCAGATGGTAGTCCTTGCAGGCTATCATATCGTTAACCAAAGGATTATCATCTTTCACGTCTACCATCATTCGGTTCTCGGGATATGGGTCTTTAATAGCCTCTGCTTCTGTGGGCCAGCCATAGGTGTTCACGTAAGTGATTTTTACTGTATAGGCATGGTTGCGGAGCAACGGCATGGCATCCTTTGTTTTGTTGTCGAGGAAAGCCACCTTATAGAAAGACTCCACACTATTATATTTACCCTTCACGATGAGATAGGCTTGACCGGCGGCAGTCTCATAGAAAGGTGTTTCGCCTGTCTGCCATCCGCTATTAGCTTTGCTTGCATCATCTGGCACATTGACTGCTGCTGCATTATAGTTAAAATCCTTGGGAGCTATGGTTCCCTTGTCTGCAGCTTCATACAACTGGAAGCTTTCCAATTCAAACGTATTGTCGTCGTTAAAATCACTGGATGTAGTCTTCTCATACTTGACGTTTACCTTGGCAAACTGGCGCAGCAGACTGATTTTCGGATTTTCCTTCATCAAGTCTGACACGCTGATCATTCCCCAGCAGACAGGATTCTCTGTGTTGATTGTTCCCGAAATGGCAGCCTTGTCCAAACCACTCTGACATTGAGCATCTGACAAATCGCCGGCATTGGCAACCAGATGAATCATTGTAGTCTTGTCCGTGACTGGCACTTTCACTTTATAACCATCAGAAACAACCTCCCAGCTTGTGATTTTTTGGTTGAGAAGGCAGTTCTTGTCATTATCGTAAGCCACGGCGTTCAGACTTGTCAATCCCTTCTCGCCAGCCCTTGTCAGTTCCTCTTTTGAAAAGTCGGGAAGGTTGATGGTGAGCGTGATGCCCCCATCTTCCACCCCATTCTTGTTGCTTGGGTTGGAACCTTCGTTCAAAGTGTCGCTACATGCTGCCAATGTCAGCAGTGCCACTAAAAGAGATATTATCTTTTTCATTTCCTTACTTACTTTACTTGTTTATACACCTGATGGTATACCTGGATGCCAGCTATTATTGTCATAATATCCTGTATCGTTATACTTCTCATAACTTCTACCTCTGAAAAGGGTATATTTCTCATCATAGACATCCTTTTCAAACTGAAGGACTATACCCTTCTCATGATAGCCGTCAACCGCTTTTAACCTTATCGTTGTCTTCCACCAGCCTCCTTCTTGTACGCTTTTAAAACTCTTGGCACTGTGACCATCCCAAGTGTTGTCCCAATGTTCATATTGTTTATTATCTCCTGAGGATGTCGGATTGTCTGTTGCGACACCGAACTTAAACGCCCAGCCTAATACTTCTTTCTTGGTATAGACAACATAATTGATATCCTTAACTATCGGCTTCTCATCGAAAATACGATAATAAGGGTCTGTTGTCGGGTCGTAAAGTATCCAACCTTCTCTATCCTCATAGTTAAAAAGGGGGATACCAGGCGCCATGTGCTGAGGGCAGCGGTGAAGGTCCGCACCATCGTTGATGAAGCTGTAGAATATCATCAATGTCTCGCCAGGCTTGATCGGTGTAGTTTCTTGACCGTCGCCTTTATCCCATCTATATCCTTTAGCATCAAAATCCATGTCCTTGTAGTACCATCCTGGATTATTCGTGTCCCCAGTCATGCGGCTGGCGTTACTATGTTGATGTGGTTCATTATATCTATTATTAAAGTACCACACATTTTCTTTAGGTATTGCTGTTCCTGTCGTTTCACCCTTTTGAGAATAAATATATACATTATGTCTACTTGTTTGTATCACATTGTCCCAACTCCAAGAATCGTTCCAGTTGTTATTGTTATCACCTGTTCCATAGTATTCATCCCTAATACCTTGGAATTGGTTAGTATTAAACTTGTCTTTATTTGACGACCTGTCATTAATGGCACGGAAATAGATACGGTAATTGTCAACCGGAGGTCTAACTGTTACTTTAATATCTCTGTACTCATAGTTGCCACTATACGAGTCTCTTGAGCGTACTCGGAATGTATGCACTGTAGTTGTTCCAGGGTCGGTTGTAGTCTCCACCTGGAATGTTCCCTTGGGAGCGTTTTCATCGGATGGCTTCGATATTTTGATAGTTGAATTACCAATGGTGGAAGTCAGCTCGTTAGGAAGCACGATACCTCCCAAGTTTGTAACCCAAGTGAATACCTTTGTGTTGGTTTCTGCACTTGCCACATAATAGATGATTACCTCCAATGGATCAACCTCAAACAGAGGTTCTACATTGTAGTCTACATCCAGATATTTCTTCAGGTTGTTAGCCTTCAGCCATATCTTGGTCTTTCCTTTCGGATGAAATTGACCTTCCCCATTTCCATAAGCACTCATGGGAATCTCGGGATTAATCCTAAAGGTGATAATATGATTGACCTCATCTCTTTTATCTACAACGACGAGGGGCTTACCATCAACAATCGCATCGCAACCAAACTCCACATTCACCCAATTTGACTTGTAGGAAATAGAGTCTTCCTCTATGGAGGTTATTTGAGCGCTTGTCTTGTTTACCCACAGTGTGGTATGGCTGAAGTCTGCATCTATCTTTACAGGAGTCCAGTCCTTTACGCTCACATTACAGTTGAGAGTCATGTTTCCCAGACTCTTGATCTTGCCGATAATCTCATAATAGGTGCCACGAGGGAAGGTTGGAACTTCGGTGGAAGTTGGGCTCTCATCCTGACGATGTCCCAGCTTAATCTTATAGTAGTTCTCAATGTTACCATTCACAGAGCCATTAACTTTGAAGGTAGACTGCTGAGAGGCTTCGGCGATATAACGCTCTGGCAGATAGTATGTGCCTTGGAAAAGCCACTTATCGGCGGCATTCTGTGGAGCAGCTTTAGGAGTAGCACCCTGAACAAGGGTGATGATGTCCTTATTATTCACATTGGCATTAGCAGCAGCCTCTGTCCAGTCTCCCGCCTTATAATAACTACCCTTATTGCTTGCCTCAGAAGAAGTAGCATAAACTTCATTTTCAAAACCTTTGGCATAATCTGTGCTAACATTAGAGTTGCTAAATGCTCCATCCCAACTCAGCGTGGTGCTAGGAGAAAGCTTTTGAGCCAGAATATCCTTGATGATATAGCTATTACCATTGAATGCAGAACCTTCAGCAGTAGGATCGAAGATAAGATTCAGCTTAACCTTTACGCATGTAAACTTCAGGTTAGCTGCTACCTCTGTATATTTCTTACCACCTTTTTCTATTTTTGTATCGATGATATTACCGTTTACATCCTTTGGCTCATAAATCATCGGGATGTTTGTAGAAACCGGCATTCCCGGTTCTGTTCCAACGCCATAACTCAGTACTATTTTTTTGAGATCATCTTCAGTTTGGATAGTTTGACCACTCAATACCTTGTTCATATTGGCAACTACATAGATATGGTAAGTTCCCGGCTCGATATTGAGCTGATAGTTAGCTACATGCGGCTCTACCATCATTGTAGCCAATGGGGCAGGGAGCGTCTCTATCAGGAGCTTGCCTTCATTTCCATTTCCTGTAGGAAAAGCATAGAGGGTCAGGTCGTTGATCTGGCATTCATCTACCGTAGCATTATAGGTAGGAAGGCCGGAAGCATCGTCGGTACGGGTGCCGCGGCTGCTGAGCACGGTTGGCACGAGTACATGCAGGTTGCTTTCTGACGAAATGGGAGCGCGCTCGCCTCCAAGTTCGTCAGAGCAACTTACTGTAACCAACAATATAAACCAACTAACTAAACTTAAAATGAAATCTCGTATTTTCATTGTTTCTAATTTTTAAAGTCAAATACTCTTATGAGCTAAATGCCCGGAAGGGACTCTGACACCTGAAACGGTTAGAAATCGACACGCTGGATGCGCTTGACCCAATCCAGGATGGAGATTCTGATCTCCGCATATCTCCACTGGTTGCCCTGGAGGAAGAAGTCGAGCTTGTAGTCGTACTCACGGTCCAGGAATTCCTGCTCTGAATAATGCTGGGCTTCGAAAGCACCACGGCATTGAGCCAGACAGTCTGCAAGATTGATGCGTGCCACCTCTTCGCCTGTAGTCTTGTTCGTGATGGTGAGGATGGCGTTCTTGTCGTTTTCTGCTGCCGGATGCCAGATGAGTCGGGAGAACATGAGGGCGGCATGAGCGGTGCGCTCCTTTACATTGCCCTCCTTATCTTTAAACTCAGTGGTCCAGGTATAGTATGGGGTATATGTCAACTCCTCGTCGGGGAGGAGAGAGTTGTCGTAACTGATATCGCCGTTGGCATTGGTTATCTGATAACTGAAGTCATCGGCATTGATGTTGGCAGGCTCGTCGGTCTGATGCAGGCTGATGGTGAGCTGCTTGGTATCACGAACCAGACCGATGGTATGGCGTGTAACCTGCAGGTCTTTTACTTCAACCAGTTCGTTGCTGAGTCCTTGCCAGAGTGTATCGAGCGGTTGGCTCTGGTTGTTCACCTTGCCCTGTTCGCGGTCGAGCCGAGCATGGAGGGCGGTGATGTTGTCACCCTGCTGTGGCAGAGCTATCTGGAATTTGGCACCTGGCTGCGCGAGTGCATCTTCGTATTTCTTTTGGAAGGCGAAGGTTGCGAATCTGTATTTGCCCGGTTCCAGATTGATTCGCATGGCATAGTTAGGGTCCTTGAGCGGCTGTGATGTCGCATCGTTATAGGCATCATGGCGAGCAATGAAGTTGCCCTGCTCGTCGTATACGAATACGCTGAGGCCGCCCACATGATCATTGAACATGTCGGCACGCTGCACGTTGTAGTCGTACTTGAACTGCAAGTCAACACCCATGTCACAAGGAGGCAGGTCGTCGTGCATCAAGTCGTTGCAGCTGCTGAGCATACTGCCCGCCATGATGAATCCCCATCCCATGCATATATTCTTGATCCAACTGTTAAACTTCTTGTTTGCCATGATGCTTATCTGTTTTATGAAAAAGTAAAGTGTATAAATTGATTCTTATTCTTCCGATATAGCCAGCCGCTCCTTAGCGCTAGAGCGGCTGAGCTATATATAATAATGTGTTATGGATTACAATTCTACGTTCTGTGAACGCTTAGCCCAGTCGAGGATCTTAACCGCTACGTTGATGTACTGCTCGTTCTCGTCGTCTGGATCAGTAGGCTTAACCTCTGGAACGTCAGGATAACCAAGACCAGTAACCTTATTTACAGAAAGCTCGTACCAGTTGTTGCGGAGTACACCGTAGCGACCGAGATACTTTTCGTTATTTGTACCATAAGGTTCGCCAGTAGTCCAAGGAGTCAACTCGTTGAAGTGCTTGATGCGAGCGATGTAGTAAGCTTCGCCATTGTAATATGTAGAGATACCAACTCTTTCTTCTTCTGCTGTTTTTTCCTTTAAGCCGAGCTTTGTATTGATCGCCTTAACCTGGTCTTCAGTAAGAGCGGTGGTTGCACCAACATGAGTAACATTAGCAGCAGCAACAAGATGAACTCCTGCCTCTGTCAAGTTATTTGTAGGAGCATTAAGCGTTACTGTAACCTTAGAAGCATCAGACTCTTTAAGTACCTCCTGAGCCTTAGCCTTAATCTGAGTTTCAAGATCTGCTTCTTTCCAGAGAGCGGTATTGTTACCAATCTTATAGAATGTCTTTTCTGTACCTGTGAAGCCCTTAGGAGTGAAGACAGCCTTAAACACTACACGTGTGGTCTGACCCTGCTTCATGTTGTTAAGATCGAAGGTGTTCTCAAGGCAATACTGAGGATGGGTCTCACCTGCCTCACCTTTAACCTCATTATTTTTAATCATGTTGAAGGCAGTCTCGCAAGCACCAACAGTTGAAAGATCTGTGTTATAGTTTGGATCAGTACCCCAATATACACGCTTGAAGGCAAAAGTAGTTGATCCATCATAGAAACGAGCATTAGCCCATATATCAGTCCAAGAGGTCTTCAAACCAGCAGTCTGATGAACCGGGAAGGTTGACTTATTGGTTACGTCGAGCTGCCAAGAGTTTATTTTCACGTTGGCATCTTTGTATGTTCCATCAGCAATATCGTAACCAGTTGTCGTAAAGTCCTTCATTGTAACCTTAGCCAAGCCACGCTCTACATATACTGTTGTGGCTGCAGAGATCTCAGCCTGCTTCTTAGAAGCATAGATATGAGAAATCTTTACGAGAGTTTCAGGTTCACCATCTGCAACATACTTAGGAGCGTTTGCCATAAAGAAACCGTTGTCATGCTTCAAGTAGTTGTCAGCATTTGCGTTATCAGCGGTTTTACTCCAATTTGCATAAGTATCGGTAGTAGCAGTAGGCAATGTTACCTTCTTTTTAGTAGCATCAACATTATTGTTGAGAAGAATCAGAGCATAATAATTGCCACTTTCTCCCACAGCAGCATTAGTAAGCTTAGCTGTCACCGTGGCAGTAGTGGTAATACCACTATTTGCAGGATCTTGCTTTGTCCAAGGTTCCATACTACCAAGATCCACTGTCTCTATGTACTTATAGTCTTCCCCGTCTTTCTGGAAAACAAGAAGAGTAGCATCATTTACAGCATACTCATCAGCAGTACCTTCATCAAATGAAGGCTCGCCAGCTGTGGCACGAGTACCTCTTGCACCAGAAGTAGAACCGCTTGTAGAAGGCAAGTTGATGGTGAAAGTTGCATAACCAACACCAGTTTCATTAGTACCAGTACCTGGACCTGCAGTTCCCAGATCCTCATTGCTTGAACAGCTTGCTGTCATAGCTGCGATGACAGCCAAGCCAAATAAATGTTTAATCTTCATAATCTTTGAAAGTTAAGCTTGTTTATAATCGTTATTCTCTAATTTTCTGTTATTCCAATTCCTTTATCTGCTTGAAGACATCTCTTACTCGCTCTGCCTCTTTCGAGTTGCCTGCCTTGGCAAGATGCTTTTCGGCAGAAGTAAGATCGCCTTTCTGCAAATCGGTGCAGGCGGCATTGAGATTCGCTGTCTCATCATCTGGGAAGAGGCGGACAGCAATGTCGAATACCTCGTTAAACTCTGGCGAACCCGGCTCGTAAGTCTGTGCCACCAGAAACATCTCCTGCAGAGAAAGCTGCTGAGGCTTGGTCTTCAATATCTCCTTGGCCTCTTCGATGCTGAACGGACGAACCGTGTAGGTTACCGTATAGTCGCTATGACGGAGACGAGGATAGATATGATCCAGGATGTAGCGGTAACTAGCCGGATGGAGCTTTCTGATCTTCAGGTCCTTATCGTCGGGAGCCAGCGAGGAGTTAGCTATCTCGAGTATCGCTTCCTTATCAGCCAGATTACTTGCCTGAATCTTCTTCTTGAATCCTTCCCAGTCTTCCGGTGTAGCCTGATAGGTAAAGAGCTTGCTGTTTAAGGTGTAAAGGCTGCTCACATATTTGCGGAGGGCAGCTGCACGCTCGTTGGCAAGGCGCTTGTTGTTGGCATACGAACCATCAGGCGAAGCATATCCGTGGATATCAATATCTGTGATTTCAACGTTCTTGTCGTTCTTCACCAGGTCGATGGTGGAAGTAATCTTCTTCAGCTCAGTAGCATTCTCACGGAAGTTGGCAAGAATATTACTCTTGTTGACCACAAAGCTGAGATAGGCTTCACCCTTTTCGGCTCTCACCTTCTTGGCTTCCGCCTTCGGCTGCACAAAGAAATCCTTCGTAATCTTCGGTGTACGGTCGATATCCGCAATCGGCGTATTGTCCTGTTCTATCAGATTGCCGCATCCGCAAAGATCTTCTTTCACCGAGAGTTTGAACTTCTTCATCCATTTCTGATAAGGAACAGACTGGGCGAAGTAAACCTGCTGACTGGTCTTGTTCTTGCGGGTAAGGACCTGTGCCTGCGGATTCTTCTTGCTGTCGGCAAGTCGGCGGTATCTTACAGCCTGGTTTCTACCCTGGATGATGATAGGGTTGAGAGCGATAGAATCAGTTCCTACCATTACCGGTGTGAAAACTATCTGCTGCTCTGATTTCATCTTCAAATCGTTCAGATTCATACGGAAGGCAACGTCCATCCGGTTGCCGTTCTTGCGTGCCAAGACGCTGTCTACCTGAATCTTGCCCCCTGCCAGCTGTTGAGCCTGAGCAGGCATGATACCCTGAGAAAAGAGTATGCAGAGAGGCGAAATGACCGCATAAAGCTTCATTTTATCCATATTATGATTTCCCTAAATTTTTTTGTATTCTGTCTAGTTATTACGTGTTTTTATTGTCAGTTAAAACAACAGTTAAATAAAATTCTTAGAACACGTATATGAGAGATAGTGCGGCTTTTGTAGGGCCCACATAGTTGCGGTGGTCTTTGTCGAGACATTTTTCGCATCGTCCGTAAAGCTTGTAAGGACTGTAGGCATATCCCAAACCGATAGAGCCTTCGAAATTGAGGTGCTTATTAATCAACCACTGATAGCCGTAGGTAAGGCCTCCACCTACATACCAGCCTTCATAGTGCCTGCCCTCCAGAGTTTTCGGCAGGATGCCGAAGGGCATGTCAATGTTTTTAATGTTGTATTCACCGCCTAAGGCATGGATTCCGAAGAAATGGCCTCCAAACTTCTGGCAGGTGTACCATCTGTATTCTGGCATAACATTCCAGAATCTCATCTTCTTGTCGCCCGAGAACTTCCAGGGGTTCAGGGTTCCGAAGAGTTGGAAGGTTGTTTTCTTGCCCGTGCCGATTTCTATGCCGGCGTTGGCAGATGTAGAAGCCCATCCCAGTAAGTTGGTCTTCAGAGCGACCTCCTGCGCTCGCGTCGTTGCCGTTGAAAGGATCAGCAGCAGCAACATTGCTGATTTTATGAATGTTTGCTTCATCATATCTTTACTTTTATATTTGGTTTCGTTTGTATTAAACTTAGCCTTCGTTCGCCAGTTGGTATCTTTTTTCGGCTGCAAATTTAAGAGAAAATCCAATACGAAGCAAGAAAAAGTTTCAAAAAGGCTACATTTCTTTGTGCAAACGTTTGCACACTTTATGCAACCTGTTTGCGTACACACATCATCAAGCACATGATTGATGGCTGCCTTTGGATACAACAAAGTTAACAAGAGAAGAGGCTCTACGCCGTTGGAATGCTTCTAAGGAAAACAAACGTAAAATGGTGGAGAAACTGGAGAACTTGGTTCGCAAAAGCTGTCTGGAACGTACTGGTAAAGAACCTATAGGGGTAGAAGTATGGTAGTAACTGTTAAAATTTGGAAAAACGGACAAAAAGATGCGTAAATACCTTGGAAAAACGGACAAATTATCGTATATTTGCCATGGAAAAGCGGACAAAATACGTCCGTTTAATAATAGAAAAGGGGACAAGGATATGATTAAACGTAAGATAGACAGATATTTAGCTGATTTCTTCGAAGCGAATAAGAAAGCTTTGATGTTGACAGGAGCAAGACAGATAGGAAAAACATATTCTATCCGTCGTTTCGGTCATGAACATTTTGAAAGATTCATAGAAATCAACTTCATCGAAAATCCAGGCTTGGTAAAGGTCTTCAGCAAGGCGAAGAATAGTCAGGACATCTTGTTGCGTCTCTCCACTGTGACCAGCCAGGATTTGGTCAAGGGCAGTACCCTTGTGTTCTTTGATGAAGTGCAGGAATGCCCGGAAATCGTAACTGCCATCAAATTTCTGGTGGAAGAGGGGAGCTATCGCTATGTTTTAAGCGGTAGCCTATTGGGTGTGGAGATCAAGAATCTCCGTTCTGCACCAGTGGGATATATGGATGTGAAAGATATGTATCCTCTTGATTTGGAGGAGTTTGCTACAGCAGTTGGTATCAATGATAGAATTATAGATGCTTTGAGGAAACATTTTACGGAAGGGACTGCTGTAGATGAATTCATCCATGAAAAGATGATGGAGGTATTCCGCCTTTATCTTATAGTAGGTGGAATGCCTGCAGCTGTTGATAAATATCTGGCTACCAATAATCTGCAAGATGTAATGGCAGAGCAGCAGGCTATCATACGTCTCTATAAGCAGGATATAGCGAAATATGACCCTGACCATAAATTGTATATTCAGGAAATCTTTGACAGGATTCCTGCTGAGCTTGATGCCAAGAACAAGCGTTTCATATTGAAGAACCTGAATGAAAACATCAAGTTTGCACGTTATCAGAACAGTTTCTTGTGGTTGAAGGATGCCGGTGTAGCTTTGCCGGTATATAATGTTGAGGAGCCTACTGTGCCGTTGATTTTGTCGAGCAGCAGAAACTTATTCAAGCTGTTTATGGCAGACATTGGTCTTTTGGCAAGTCTTTATGCGGATGGCATTCAACTGAAGATTTTGGATAACGAACCGTCCATCAACTTTGGTTCGGTATATGAGAATGCCGTAGCACAAGAGCTCTGGGCGCACGGTTTCCTGTTGTATTATTATAACAACAAGCGCCAGGGTGAACTGGATTTTGTGATAGAGCAAAATGGTGAGGTGTTGCCGATAGAGGTTAAATCGGGCAAGGATTATGAGCGTCATAAAGCGCTTACGAATGTGGTGAACTCAACAACTTATCAGATTTCTAAAGCCTATGTGCTGTGTAATGATAATGTGAAGAAGGTAGGAAAAATCACTTATCTTCCTATTTACATGCTGATGTTTATCAAGAAGGAGCAGAAACTTCCTACCAAATATTCCATTGATTTAAGCGGACTGGTTTAAAGGAGCTCAGTATTAAAAGAGAGTCCGGTTTTTTAAAGGACTCTCTTTCATTATATTATGGGTTATTCTGCAGTCTCTATCATGTCGATGATGGTATAGATTGGCAAGATATCCAACGCAAGTTGGGTGTTAACAAACCTGTTTTTCAATCCATGCCATCAGTACTGCTACAGCATACTGCTGTTCTTCTCCTGTCAGCTGTCTTCCGGCAGGTATATGATGCCATTTGAAGAAACAACCACGGCAACAGCAGCCTGTAGCATGCTGGGCAATGAATACAGGATGCCCTCTCATAGGCGTCTGCTTGCCGTCATTGGGAATCACGGCAGGAGCAAGGCGTTTGGCAACGAAATCCTCCGCATGCTTACGGATGGTTGCCAAGCCCTTTTCTGCAATATATTCGTTATCTTTCTTCGAGAGATGGAATCGGCTGCGAAATGTTGATTTGGAAAGTCTTTCAAACAAATCAGTCAAGTCATACTCTTTGTCTGGAGAAGTATCGCTTTCCATGTTTTCTGAAGAGATAGAGTCTTTCTGATGATCCTCTTTCTCCTCAGGAAACAAATTGAGTTCTACATATTTTGCTTGGTTTACTTTTGATTCTTTTTTCATTTCTATTAGCCTCCTATATCTATGAATCTCCTATATATTTAATGGATATCAGACTCTTCCGCTGCAGATGCTTTGTTTTCCTTGGGTTGTGGATTGGGTACGAAGCCAAGAATGGCAACCAGACAACTCATCAAAGGACTGATGATGTTGAAGAAGCAGAAGGGAAGATAGACTAGAGTCGGTATACCAAGAACCGTACTCTGCGTCATACCGCAGGCTGTCCATGGAACCAATACGCTCGTCACGGTAGCACTATCCTCTGTACTTCGGCTCAAGAGTTCAGGTCGGTAACCTCGTTCAGCATACTCATCCTTATAGATAGATGCATTCATAATAATGCTCAGGAACTGGTCACCCATAACGAGATTGAGCAAGACGCCTGATGTCACGGTGCTGCAGACAAGTGATACGGTGCTGTGGATGCTTTTCAGGAGCATGTGGGTAATGGCGTGGAGCATGCCGCTGGCTACCATACATGAACCGAAACACATGGCACAGAGGATGAGCCAGATGGTATTGAGCATGCCAGCCATACCTCGGGTGGCTACGAGATCATTGATGTCCACCATACCGCAATCTACCTGGGTATGGGTATAGCAGGTGGTCATGATTCCTTCAAAGAGGCTTTTGGCAGAGATGCTGTCTTCACCTGCTATCCCTACAAGTACTTCCGGCTGGAGAATGAGGGCACAGATGCATGCTGAAAGGGCTGAAAGAAGAAGTGTGATGAGAGATGGAGTCTTGCGGTAGATGAGCCATCCTGTAAAAGCCGGAACCAGCATGGTAAACAGAGAGATATTGAATCCATGACTCAGACCGGTGAGATACTGGCTGATATCAACTGGCTTGGAATCATAACAGAGTCCGATGATGAGATAGAGTACCAGCGAGAGCAAGATGCTTGGTATGGTAGTATAGAGCATATAGCGGATATGTGAGAAGAGATCCGCTCCGGCTATACTCGAAGCAAGGACGGTGGTATCGCTCATAGGCGAGAGTTTATCCCCGAAATAGGCACCGGAGATTATGGCTCCAGCGGTGTAGGGAGCTGGTATTCCCAGGGCATCACCGATTCCCATCAGAGCAATACCGATGGTGGCAATAGTGGTCCATGAGGTTCCCGTCATCACAGAAATGATGCTGGAGATGATGCATGCGCAGGGAAGGAAAAAGGTTGGCGACATGATCTGTACACCATAATATATCAATGTGGGTACCACACCACTGATCATCCAGGTAGCTGACATCATTCCGATGAGCAGCAGGATCAGGATAGATACTCCGGCATCGCCCACGGTCTTTTTGATCATCTCTTCAAAGATATTCCATTTCATCCTATAGATGCCCATACCGAGTGCTACACAAACGGCTGTGGCTATCATGAGGGCCACCTGAGAGGCACCAGCCAGGGCATCATCAGGGAAGATTTTGACAACCAGGACGATGAGGGTGATAAGTACTGCCAGCGGTATGACAGAAATAAAAGGATGTGGTGCAACTGGCTGCAGAGACGAGCAGGATGCCTGATTCTCTGCAGCTTGAGATTTCTGTTTCTTTTCTTCTTGTTCCATTTGTTAATATTCTCTTATCATTTTAGTTTTTCATTTACTTTGCGTTTTTATCCGTTTCTTCAACGCTTTTCTTCTGTGTATTCGGCAAGAATCCTGCTATGATGCCGAGCAATGGCAGGAAGGCACTCACCTGGAAGATAAACTCGATGCTCGTCTTGTCTGCTAACCAGCCGAAGAAAGCAGAGCCCAAACCTCCCAAACCAAACATCAGTCCGAAGAAAATGCCGGCTATCAGTCCTACTTTATCTGGCATCAGGTCGGTGGCATATACCACGATGGAAGAGAAAGCCGAGGCAATGATCAATCCTGACAGGAAGGTAAAGATGATGGTCCACGTGAAGTTGACGAAAGGCATGGCGATGGCGAAAGGTGCTGCTCCCAGAATGGAAAACCAGATGACATACTTTCTGCCGAACTTATCACCCAGCATTCCTCCTGCCACAGTTCCTATGGCAAAGGCTGCAAGGAACACGAAGAGACACAGCTGTGAAGTCTGTACCGAGACACCGAACTTATCCATCAGGAAGAAGGTGAAGTAGCTCGTGATGCACGCCGTATAGAAATACTTGGAGAACACGAGCATGATGAGGATAAACAGTGCCCAATACTTCACCCTTTTGGAAATATGGGTATTGAGAAGCGGTTGTTTCTGCGGATGGTTCACCACGTAAGCCAGTCGTGCCTTGTACCAGACTCCCAATCTTACCATGATGATGGCAGCGAGGAGGGCTGCAAGGGCAAACCAGGAGATGGCATGCTGTCCGAAAGGCAGGATGATGATGGCAGCCAGCAGCGGACCAACTGCCGATCCGCCATTGCCGCCCACCTGAAAGATAGATTGTGCCAGACTCTTCTTGCCTCCAGATGCCATCTGTGCCACTCTTGAAGCTGTGGGATGAAACACGGATGAGCCCAGACCTACGACGCTCACAGCCAGAAGAATCAGAAAATAATTCTCGGCAAAAGCCAGCAGGAGCAAGCCCACCAAGGTGAAGCACATGCCGAGGGAAAGAGCATAGGGACGGGGATGCTTGTCAGCATAAAGCCCTGTAAAAGGTTGCAGGATGGACGACGTCATCTGGAAGACCAGCGTGATGATACCTATCTGTGCAAACGAGAAGTCGAACTTATCCTTCACAATCGGATAGATGGAAGGGATAATCGACTGAATCATATCATTCAAGAAATGGGAAATACTACAGATGATGAGCATGGAATATACCGTACCCTCTACCATCTTAGGATTTCCCTTGATTTTACTACCTATTGACTTGATGTTCATTGTATTAATTTAAATTATTCTTTTTCATACAGTTCTATCGGCAAACCATCTGGGTCGCTGAAGAACACAAATCGCTTGCCTGTATATTCATCTGTACGGATGGGTTCATGAGCGATGCCTTTACTGTCAAGTTCATCAATTGTATCCGAAAGATCATCCACCTCAAAAGCAAGATGGCGCAGACCGGCAGCTTCCGGATAGGAAGGACGTGCAGGTGGATTAGGGAAGGAGAAGAGCTCTATGACATACGAGTCATCAAGCCAGCAGTCTGCCTTCCAGGAGTCACGTCCTTCACGATAATTTTCACTTACTATCTTCATTCCGAGCACATCTGTATAGAAATGCTTGGATTTCTCATAGTCGGAGCAAATCACGGCTACATGATGGATTTTGTTAAGTTTCATTGGATATTATTATATTGTTAATCAATGATTTATCAACTACTCATGTCTTGATAGTCCGGGAATGATTACCCTTCATGGAGCTCATTCTGATTTACGTTTGAATCTTTGAATTCTTTCTTTGACTATTCGCAAATAGGTAAGTTTCATCTTACCGTCCAAAAAAGGATAGCTTTTCTCATATCCTACTATATTTAAATGGTTTGACGAATCTCATATTTAACCTCCATGCCAAGGATATCCATGATTTTTTCAACCGTCGATAGGGATGGGTTGCCTTTGCCGCTCTCTATTTGCTTGATGGTAGAAATGGCTACCTCAGACATGTCAGCAAGGTCTTGCTGGGTTATTCCCAAGGCCTTACGCTGCAATTTCATTACTTCTTGAATTTTCATACCAAGTAGTGTATTATATTGTACTTTTCGTGCAAAGGTAACAATAATTTCTAGATTATGCAAGAAAAGGTCCAATATAATATTCTTTTTATAAAAAATTATTATTTCATGGAATTTTTCTTGATTATTTGCCATTGTTAAGCATTTTTTCTTAACTTTGCATGCACAATTCATTATAGAAATCATGACTATAGAAGAAGCTATCAAACAAAGACATAGTGTACGAAAGTACATACACAAACCTCTTTCAACTGAGGTAGTTAGAGCACTTGAAGAAAAAATCATGTTTGATAAGGCAGACAGGAAGCTTATGGTAAATAGAATGTTTGCAGTACACCCTATTGAGAGGAATCACCATATAACTTTAGCTATTAGTTTTTTTAATGATAAAGCATTTAAATTGTATTGCAAGGATTATTATCTTAAATATCCGTAAAAAAATTACGGCGTATTGATATTTTGTATATCTTTGCAACTGCTTAGCTGCACTTGACATTATAATAAAAGATGGTTTGCATTGTTTAAGTGTGTATTAGCTTTGCACCAACAAAATTGTTATCAATTAAAAATAAAGTATTTATAAGCATGCTAGTAAAATTTGCCGTAACGAACTATAGAGGATTTGCCAATCGTATAGAATGGGATTTGTCGAAACCAAGTAACTATTCGTTCAATACTTTTGCCATTAAAGATGGTATCATCAAGAATGGCATCGTATATGGACCTAATGGTTCTGGCAAGTCGAACTTTGCAATGGCCATCTTCGACATTACCAATCATCTTTCACAGAAGTGGAAGAAGGTGAACTATTATGATAACTTTACATATACGGGAAAGTTGAACTTCCCCGTAAAATTTGAATATACATTCAAGTTTAGAGATGATACGTTACTGTATACATATAGCAAATCACCTGATGGAAAACTGGAGGAAGAAGAACTTGTTGTGAATAACAAGCTTATTTTCTGCAACAAGAATTCTGTCTTGACATTGGATGATGTTGAGTTCCCGATGGATTCTGCGGTGAAGGCAAACCTTGCCAATAACGCCAACAATGTATCCATCGTAAACTTTCTGCTTACTTCCTATCCTCTTGCCAAGGAACATTATCTTCTGAAACTGCAGCAATTCGTAAACTCAATGTTATGGTTCAGAAGTGTTGAAAAAAATGAGTTTATGGGGTTGGCTACTGCTCCGGCAAATCTCGATGAGTATATCATCAAGAATAAGCTGACTCGGGACTTTGAGGAATTCATCCATCGGGTAAGCGGACAAAGTTTTGAGTTTCAGGAGCCAAAGGATGATGATAAAGAGTTGTATTGCGTATTTGGATTAGGTCGCATTCCATTCGATAAGATTGCATCAACGGGTACTCAATCTCTGATGCTGCTATATTACTGGCTGAAACAGATGACAAAAGCATCGTTCGTTTTCATAGATGAATTTGATGCATTCTATCATTTCAGACTCTCTTATGAGGTTTGCAAAACCCTCTTTTCCCTTCCATGTCAGGCTTTTACGTCATCACACAACACCTATCTGATGACCAATGACTTGCTTCGCCCAGATTGCAATTTCATCTTGCAAGACAACAAAATCAAGCCGTTGAGCGACTGCACTCAAAAAGAGTTGAGATTCGGGCATAATATAGAAAAAATGTTTAGAGGTAACGCATTCGAAGTATGATACTATTCGTTTTTGAAGGAGTAAAACGGGAGCCGGATTTGTTCCGCACCATCCAGCGATTATACTTTGCAAATAGAGAAGAGCAGATAGTATGTTCCTATAACAACAACATCTATCAGCTATACAAAGATTTGCAGGAGTATGATGGCGATGGAGATATTGTGTCTATTGGACGTATTCTGTAACACGTTCTGAGTGTGGTAAGTTTAAAGGTGTATCTGCAGATTTTTCTGCGTATGACAGTTTCGATTTCATCCTACTGAAAGATCATCGAGAGCCAACAGAAGTAGAGATGGAGGAAGTTAAGCAAAATTGGGAATATTTAAAGGAAATGAATGTGGGAAAAGCGAACTATCTATGTAAGGGGAAGAATACGATGCCTGCATCTAAAGAAGACATACTTCAAGACAAAATATTCAACTCACAAGTAGAACAGTATGTGAATACCGAAGATTGCAAAGTAGCTGTACTCAATGCTTTCCCAATTTTTCTGTTTGACTATTTCAAATAATATTTTAAGAGAAGGTTATCATACGAGGACATTCTATTAAGCAACAAATTTGGACTATCTAAAATTATAGCAGTCTTGCGAATTGATAAATTCGTTTTAAAAAAAGGGCTAGTCCCATAATCAGGACTAGCCCCCAGTTTTAATTATTTTCTCGATGCAATGAATGTATCTTGAAAGCTGCATAGCACTTCAAGAAAGATTACTTAACCTCAATGTGCTTAACATCGTCTTTCTTCTCCTCCTTGGCTATCTTAGGAATCTCAATCTTCAAGACACCGTCACTGACCTCAGCGGAAATCTTCTCCTGATTAGCATCCTCTGGCAAAGCATAACTCTGAGAGTAGCTGCTGTAAGAGAACTCACGACGCAAGTAATGCTCTTCCTTCTCTTCCTTCTTCTCATCCTTGTTCTCGATGGATACATTCAGATAACCATCCTTATCGATGTTCATCTTGACCATATCTTTCTTCAAACCAGGAGCTGCAACCTCCATCGTATAAGCTGTAGCACTTTCCTTGACGTTGACTGCAGGAGCTGTTGCGTTCATGTGTGGCATCAAGCCTGCATCAAAGAAGTTGTCATTAAACCAACTGTTCAACCAATTTGAAACACTGTTATTTCTACGAGCTAACAACATCATGTAAAACCTCCTAATTCTATTTTTCTCGTCCTCTCTTCGCCTTCCGGCTCAGTCGGGATTTCTCATTGTTTTTAATTTATCCTTTTTAATAACGATTGCTTCGGCTTACGAGGCTCAAGGATTTCTAGAAACCCTCAACTGTCATTACTTAGGGTTCTTGTCGTTTCCCTTGCCCTTTCGGCTTCGGCTTTCATCCTGGGTAAGAGCAAGTTATGTGCCAGTCTCGGTTTGTATATCTAGAGTGAGCCATTTTTGACAGGATTGGCATCAAAGGATAATTAATTTAAACTTTGCTGCCAAATTTATCCATTTTCATCCGTTTATTCTCTGCTCTCCTATCCGTTTTCTAAGGGTGATTATGATAAATAGGTGGTACGTATATATAAATATCATCAGTTTGGAATTTGTACTTCGGAAATATACGGGTGTCAAATATTGTTTCTTAATTATCGCAATTTCCGTATTTTCAATCTAGAAGGTCATGATGATAAAAATCTTTTGGTTTGATAGCGTATTACTTGCTCTCTGCAAGACGAATCACCTATAGTTGTACGACCGTAAGGCTACAGTTGTACGACTATATAGGCTATAGTTGTACAACTCTGGAGTTATAGTCGTACAACTATAGGGGTTATAGTTGTACGACTACAGAATTCCGGATTTCCGAAGAAATTAGTGAGATTTATAACACGTTGAATATCTGATGATTACGAATTTCGCCATATTTTCAATATTCTTCAAGAAATATTTTCCGAGCGGAAATTCGTGATTTTCAGAGGATTTAAATCATGATTTTGTAAAAAAAATAAGCCTGGTCAACTGACGGAACATGATATCTGTATAATGACCACTTATATCTGAAATAGGGCTATTTTTGATTAATTAATAGTTATTTTACTCACATTTTAGCAAATATCATTACCTTTGCAATTTGTATGGTTATATCATCGACTCACAGACGGGTAAACTGACAGAAGTAAAATAGAAACAGAATAAAGAAATTAGTTTAAATTAAAACACGTAATATTAAGAATATGATTTCATTTGAAAGTGATTACAACAATGGTATGCTGCCAGAGATTCTAGAAGCTCTTGGCAAGACAAACGGTGATAAAACATCTGGTTATGGTTTTGATCCATACTCAGAATCTGCAAAAGAGAAAATCCGCAAGGCTGTGGACAATGAGAATGCAGAAGTGTTCTTCCTGATAGGCGGTACGCAGACCAACACCACGGTCATTGATTCCGTCCTCATGGGATGCGAAGGAGTAATCTGTGTGGAAACCGGTCATATCGAGGTACATGAATCAGGAGCAGTAGAAGCTTTCGGGCATAAGGTCATTACCCTGCCAGGAAAAAACAGCAAGCTGACAACCGGCACCCTGTCAGCCTATATGGATACCTTCCTAGCCGACGAATCGCATCCTCACATGGTACAGCCAGGCATGGTTTATATCTCGATGCCGACTGAGTTCGGAATGGTCTACACCAGAGAAGAACTGGCTGCGCTGTATGCAACCTGCCAGAAATATGACCTCCGTCTCTTCATCGATGGTGCACGACTGGGATACGGTCTGGTTTCAGCGGCATGCAACTATGACTTGCCATTCCTTGCAAAACATTGTGATGTATTCTATATCGGCGGAACCAAGGTGGGTGCCATGATGGGAGAAGCTGTGGTATTCTCGGGCATGAAGGCACCGAAATACTTCTTCACCAACGTGAAGCGTCATGGAGCCTTGCTTGCCAAGGGCAGAATGCTCGGCATCCAGTTTGACACGCTGTTTACGGATGAGCTCTATTTCAAGATATCGCGCCATGCCATCGCTATGGCTACCCGCATCCGCAGCATCTTCGAAAAGCATGGTATCGCCATTGCCTACGATTCTCCAACCAATCAGCAGTTTGTAGTACTCTCACCTGCCCTCTACGAAGCCCTTTCCCAAAAAGTAGCATTCGAGATATGGGAAAGAAAGAGCGAACATGAAATCATCTGCCGATTCGTGACAAGCTGGGCAACAAAGGAGGAAGAACTCAACGAGCTAGACCGTATTCTTCAAGCTTACGCTTAAGAAGGCTAAGGATGGTTCTCCTCCAGAATCATCCTTAGCAATTCTTCATTTGCCTCGTTGTTAATCTCTGCATCCTTCAACTCGGAGAAATAGTCAAGCGTAGCTGAACATTCGCCTGTAATATCTATCCCTATCACTTTCTCATGGGCATAGATGATGCGAAGCACGGCTTGGAGCTGCATAAGTGTCATATCTCCATTGCTCCAGTCGGTGATGGCATCCTGCTTTCTCAATACATCCTTGTCGATGGATATGTAAACCGGCTCATGTATAAGTTTACCTGCCTTCGACGGCCAAGCCTGGTGATGGTCTATCTCTGCCTGACTGTAGAACAACACCCTCTCTCTTAAGTGAACAGGCACCTGGGCTATCAACTCGTCCGATGCCCCCACAATGATAATGTGTTTGACAAACGGGTTCTTCTCCAAAACATCTCTCACCCAACCGCCACATGACACAACACCCTCCCATTCCGGTTGCTGCATATCCGGATGATGGTCGAAAACTATGAGCGAGAAAGGTTCATGAATTCTTGACACCCAATATTCCGTAAGATAATGGAAATCTCCGGAATCTATGAAATGAACGGCTTTGGCAGGAAAAGGAGCCAATCGGCGATGCAGTTCCTCGCTACCCTCTTCGTCACAATAGCAGTCTACCCCTTTCATGTCCCGGCAATCTACGTGGATAATATTCTTATTTGAGGCAAATGCCTCCAATTCGTATACGCCGGTAAAGTTAAGGAGAATGACAGGTATTTTCTTTTTCATATTGTATCAATTTTCTAAATGCTGATTGCAAAAATACCTAATATTCATAAATACTTGATGAATTATACATTATATTATTGTTAAAATTAGATTTTTTTATACTTCTACACAGATTTACCAAAATCATATTAAAACAATTTAATTTTCAACAAAAACATAGTAAATTCGTATTTTTATCTATATCTTTGCAGAAAATTGAAACATATAGTAATGGTATTTAAAAATGCACTTATATTGGATAAACATAGATGTAATGTTCCCCATTACATCCTCAACTGTAGTCTTCGGAAATAATATCTATCTTGCTTGAGATACTATATTATTAACGAATTTAAAATTACATGGGTTTAATCATTTTATATTTTTTAGGTGCTCTGTCACTATCCTTTTTATGCTCCGTCCTGGAGGCGGTATTACTTTCTACTCCGATGTCGTTTATCTCGATGAAGGAGAATCAAGGCAACAAGACTGCCTCACTGATGAAACAGTATAAGAACAACGTAGACCGTCCGGTGGGTGCCATCCTTTCGCTCAACACCATCGCCCACACCATCGGTTCTGCCGGTGTAGGAGCCGAGTCTATGAAACTCTTTGGCGAAGAATACTTCGGCATCATTTCCGCCATTCTCACTCTGTTGATTCTGGTACTTTCAGAAATCATCCCGAAAACCATCGGAGCTTCATATTGGCGCTCTCTTGCCATGACATCTACCAAGATCATCCGTGTGCTCATCTTCATCACCTATCCTTTGGTACTGCTTTCGGAACTTATCACTAAGGTATTTACTCCGAAGAACCACCAAGCTTCCGTGAGTCGCGAAGAGGTATCGGCCATGGTAGACGTAGGTACTACAGAAGGCATCTTCCGCGAATCGGAAAGCAAGATCATCAAAAGCTGCATTCGCCTGGCAGGAGTAAAGGCCAAGGAGGTGATGACTCCATCCATCGTAGTAGAATCAGCCAACATGAATCTGACTACCAAGGAGTTTTACGAACAGAAAGAATGGAATTTCTCACGCATTCCCGTTTATGACAACAATAAAGATATCATTGTGGGATACGTATTGAAAGATATGGTTCTCAAATTGGTTTCAGACGATGAGTTCCAAACCAGATTATCCGAACTGATGCGTCCGATTCTTTCCTTCAACGAGGATGAATCTCTATACCAGATATGGGAAAAGATGTTGGAAAAACGAGAACACATCTCTATCATCGTAGATGAATACGGATGTCTGAGAGGAGTGGTTTCCATGGAAGACGTAATCGAAACGATGACTGGCGTAGAAATTGTAGATGAAGACGATGTGGCTGTAGACATGCAAGCCTTGGCTAAGGAAAAATCGCGTATGATGCACCAAGGTGTTGCTTCTGCCATTCCTGACAGTAAAGCTTAATATTTACAGAACATTGCATTTTAACAAGAGAGGGTGGGTCATGGAGTTATGACCCACCCTCTCTTGTTTATCCCGGAAATATCGCCACCTTGATGACTCCATCCTTGCGGTTCTCAAAGACATCGTATGCCTCTTCTATTCTTGAAAGCGGGAAACGATGGGTAATCAGAGGAGTGGTATCTATCTTTCCCTGGTCTATCAAATCAAGGATTTCCCCACAGTCACATCCATCCACACCTCCCGTCTTGAAGATGAGGTTCTTGCCATACATATCAGGAAGCGGAAGCATCTGCGGCTTGTCATACATCGCAACGATGGTGACGATGGCATTAGGACGGGCACATCTCCAGGCAAGCTGGAAGGTATCAGGTCCACCTGCAACCTCCATCACCACATCAGCTCCCCCATGCTGACTATGTTGTTTGACAAATGCCTCACAATCCTCCGGTTCAACAACCATCACCTGCGGATAATGCTTCTGGATAAACTCTCGCCTATCCTTTGATTTCTCACAGACGATGATGTTTCTCGGATTCTTGAGCAGAGTGCAAAGCAAACAGCAGACACCCGTAGGGCCAGCACCGATAATCAAGACAGTATCCTCCTCCGTAATTTCAGATATTCTCGTAGCCCAGAATCCAGTAGCAAGGATGTCGCCAACGAAGAGCGCCTGCTCATCGCTTACCGAATCAGGAATCTTGTTCAAGCCGGTTGTAGCATAAGGAACCCTCACATATTCCGTCTGCCCTCCATCGATTCTGCATCCCAGAGCCCATCCGCCATGTGGAGAAGTACAATTGTTCACGTATCCATGCTTGCAATAGAAGCATTCTCCACAGAAGGTCTCTACATTCACGGTTACTCTGTCGCCCGGCTTCACATGGGAAACCCTCTCCCCTACTTCCTCTACAATGCCTACCATTTCGTGGCCAACAGTAATCCCCGGTACTGCGCGAGGCACAGAACCATGCTTGATATGAAGATCACTGGTGCAGATACTGCTCAGCGTTACTCTTACGATGGCATCATGCTCATCTATTATCGTAGGCTTCCCTTTTTCTGTGAAGCCAAACTTTCCTTGCTGGATATATGTAAATGCTTTCACCTTAATTATATATATAAGTATTATTATTCACGTTAAATCATGCTGCGAAGTTACAAAAAACATTTTAATCATACAAGAAAAAATACAGATTCTTTCTCACCTTTTGACCTGTAAACTATTAAAAAGTCTGTCTTTTTTACAAGTAAGACCATTTTTTGTGATTTTTCAGCAAACAAAACCATAAAATATACTCTGATGTTCAAATAGTTAGCCAAAAATTTGGAGAATAGAATATTTTTTCTTACCTTTACAAATGAAAGATTTGAATTCAATTTTTTACAAAATATAGCATGTATCAAGATTTAGATTTTACTGATAACAATTACTATCAGGAAGATTATATAGATTCGCCGGTTGATGATTTCGACTGGATGCCTAATTTATTTGCCAAGCTCGCAAATCACCTGCGAACTTCAACTTCTGCTGATGTTATCAGACTGGGAACCATCGGCTGCATCAGAAACAATGAGCCGGGAGATGATTCACTTCTCCAATGGGAAGAAGTAGAAACAATGCGTCGCTATATAGATAGCGTTAACAGAGGCTTGGGTGCACCAGAAGATCCCACACTCCAGCAGTTGCTCCATTCTACAGAATGGACTAACTATGGTATTTTTACCATGAACTTTATCTCGGACAAGAACCTCGACTATAAAGGAATCTGTGAGGTTGAAAATACAAATCTCTCATACGCCAGCATGGCTTTTTTAATTGCTTTGGTAAAAGGGATGAGTATGATTAATCTCAAACATCCTTCAGCAAAGGGAGAAAACAATCATATTTTCACATACGTAATTCCAAGTCAATTCTCCACCTTCTCCTTTGCTTCATTCCTCAATGTGGCCAATGCACGTCTCGCTAACAAAGAAGATATTTCTGAACAGGAGATTGAAGAGTTGACCCAACTTGCTTTCAAGAGTCGCTACTGGAAACAAGAGACCTCACTCAAGAGTGAAGACAGCGAGTTGTTCATCTATGTCCTCAAGAACATCATTTCGGAAATTCTGGGACTGAAGCTTGACATCAATACGGAATCCTTTGCCAAACAGGCAAAGAAGGAAGAGAAAAAGACTACCACTCCAACTGTAGATAACCAAAAGAAGAAGGAGAAGAAGGAAAAGAAAAAAGAAAAGACTATCCTGAAAGATAATTCCAAACCTTCTTTGGCATCTACGATGGTAAAAGTCTTAACAGAGGAGTCCCTCCCGCAAACCAAAGAGAGTCTTATTGATAAGACTATGCAACTCTATCCTACTCTCAAGATAAACTGTTTCAACACCACCCTATCAAGACTCCATAAAAATGAAGTTCTGAATTATTATAATGGTGGACTGATTGGAATAAAAGGCAAAAGATACGGAAGAGGCTACAAGATAATTAGCCGTTTACATAAACATAAGGAAACAGATTAAGGCTAAATATTGTGCCAAGAAAATCCAAAGGCTAAAAGACCATTGGGCTTTCTTGGCACTATTTTTTCTTGAAAGTTTGCAAGAGTTTTCCATCAGGCGCAAACAGTTCATTCCTGACCTCAAAAGCTGATGGCTCTGGTTTCACGTTGGACCATGACTGGTATAACCATCATAGAACTTGTGAATGCGGTGAGAACTTACTTGAAAGCAGTTCAATGACAAAATAATAACCTAAAAAAGAAACTTACTTGTAGTTTTTCCGGCAATTAGTCAATTCTACAATTAGACAATTAAGAATTTGATTTTCTATAAGGAGAAAACCACAAAACTGTTTACCTAAAACCAAAAAACTACGCATAAACCACAAAGTTGTTTACCAAAAATCACTGCATTTTGTAGCACAAACCACATTTTTGTTTACCTAAACCACTATTCTATTTACCTAAACCACTAAACTGTTTACCTGAAACCACTATTTTGTTTACCAGAAACCACAAAACTGTTTACCTATCCTAGTAAAAAGCAGTTGCTCCTTTTTAGGTAAATAGAAATGTGGTTTTTACCTAGTTAAATTCATGAGAAAAACAGGTAAACAGAAATGTGGTTTATGATAAAAATCGATGAACGTTCTGCCAGGTAAACAGTTTTGTGGTTTTTAAATTCTTATTCAGTTGCTACTCAAGAAAAGATTAAAAAGTCTAGACAACTTCTTTAGGCGTTTCACATAACATACTAATATACTGATAGTTATACATATACTCAAATTGCATTCAGGTGCCTGATTTCAAATAGAATAAGATAAAAAATAGTATCTTATCAAGATAAAAACCACAAAACTGTTTACCTGAAACCACTATTTTGTTTACCAGAAACCACAAAACTGTTTACCTAAGAATAAAAGACTGATATAAAACTGATATAACTTATTACATATCAAATTATAACATGGGATTTGGTAAATAATTAATATAACCTCAAAATGGAATGAATTATATACATGACATTTCAGGTAAACAGTTTTGTGGTTATGATGATAAGCCATTCTTAAAAGTAGGTAAACAGAAATGTGGTTTTACATATCAAAAAGAGGAAGTACGGTACTCCCCTACTTCCTCTTCTGCTTTCTTATTCTGCTTAGCCTCTATAGAATACAGGCATGAATGAACCGACACAGTCAAAAAATTCTTGTGCCAGCCTTTCAAGACCCGATGTTTTCAAAGCAGCAAAATCATCATCACTAGCAGCAATACAGAATCTGTCATTCTTGATTCCTATGAATTTGCATCTGCCCAACAGGGCTTGCTGACTGGTATCCTGTACCATCGAAATAAACTGATTCCATTGCTCAAAACCTTGAGTCGTGTCTACTTCTATCTTCTTGTCAGGATTCTGATATACATGCGCAAAAAGATCTCCCTGCTGTGTGGCATCATCAGATGTTTTCTTTCCCCTATTACGGTTTATTTTTTCATTCAGACGACGAGCAATATCTGCATCTTTATCTCCGATATGATTGATACCTACATCCGTCCGCTTGATATGGAAGATAACATATTCAGGATCTCCCTTATGCTTTCCGTTCCGATAAATAAAGTTTTCTTCAGAAAATTCATCAAATACGATATCCGTCTCACTGCGACTAGCCATTCTGTTGAGATCTTCCCTTACCACATCGAGTACCTGTTTTCTGAATTGCGAGAATTTAGGATATTTATTCATCACAGGCTCCCCCTTGTCGTCAAGCAGAATATTGCCATGTTCATCAAGTTCTACCAGACCCAAATACTGTTTCATCGGCAAAAACTCAACCTTAACATCCAAGCTCTTGTCTAGTCCCATCTGACGAAGCAGATATATATAGAGTCGAGGTGTATTCACCTTCTTGGAATATTTAGCAATCATGGAGATATGGTGAATATATCCCTGACGCATGTCAAAAAGGCTCATAGTGAGTTTTGGATCTATCTCAAGTATTACTTCACCCTTGATGCGTTCTACTTTCTCACCATCGCTCTTTGTATAGCCTTTCTGCGTTGTCGGAATCTCGATGTTTGAAAATACGTGCTGTATCTTCTCTGTCTTGCTATCCGTCTTTACACGCACCGACAGGTTGAGGATATCGTTCTTCAGCGTATCACGCAGATTCTTATAATTATGAAACTCCGTTGATACCTGAAAATCCTTGATGTCTATTTTGATGGGCGGAATCTCCATAACAGCATGCTCTATTCCTTTCTCGAAAAGATAGTCGGAGCGTGCATCTCCAAGCACTCTCTTCTCGGTAAAATACTCTTCAACATACTTCTGCAGATGGGTACTTGCAACCATCAATATGTTTTGTTGCAATAATGTATATTGCTTATCCAATTTTGTCAGCGAAAAAGGTGTGTTAATCCACACCAGATTCTTGTTTCCTTTTGGTTCACTCATATAAAAACCACATTTCTGTTTACCATAAACCACAAAGTTGTTTACCTAAAACCACTTTTTTATTTACTTAAAACCACATAAATATTTACCCGAAACCACCAAGCTATTTACCATAAACCATATTTCTATTTACCTAAAACCACTTTTCTATTTACCATTTCAAACATAACTTATTATTAATCAAGCTATTATGCTCTCTGTAATAAATAAGAGATATATAATTTATTATAAAGAATAATCTATAATTATCATTCTTTTGGTAAACAAAAATGTGGTTTTTGTAGGAACTTATACCTTATTTTTAAGCTTAGCGCTTTTTTAGGTAAACAGTTTTGTGGTTTTCACCCTTTTAATAACTACTTTTTGTTTGCTTACTTTTTCAAGTAATCCATCAGGATATTGTAGAGCAGATTTTCCTGTGGGATATCATCTGAGAGGCATTTCATCTTCAGGAGAAGGAGTTCTTCCTTGTTAAGATATGTAGCCACACTCGTTCTAGTGCGTCTTTCCTCTGCAGTCCAGTAACTTTTTCTCTTGCGACCACCTTTAGATATATTTTTATCCTCTTCGCTTTTTGCCATTTCTGTGTTTAATAAACTTGGTCGGTCGTTCATACCCATATTTTCAAGAGACTCACCAATTTCTTCTAAATTTCTTTTTGCTACAGCCATAATTCTTATATTTTATAAGTTTATCTTCTTTTGTTTTATTATTACATGTTTCAACCTACCCTACCAAGATTAGATTTTGATGTTGAACATGCGCTTGATAGCAATTTCGTAATCGATACCTGTACTTGAGTAAGGTGCATATTCGAATATGCTTTGTCCGTGTGCCTGAGCTTCCAGGAACTTTACAGAGCGTCGGATACGGCAAGGCAGAATTAAGTCGCCATGTTTTTCGCCTAAAAGTTTGCTCAACTGCTTGGTAATCTTGGTTCGTTCATCTACCATAACTGGCAGGAGTCCAAGTAATTCCAAATTATCGTTCATGTGGAACTCTTTCACTTCGTCCATTACGCTGAGTACTTCACTTACTCCCTTGACAGATAATGCTTCCATCTGTACAGGAATCAAAATCTTGCTCGCTGCAACCAAAGCATTATAAGTGTTCTTGGAAAGTGCTGGAGGACAGTCTATGAAAATGTAGTCGAAATCATCAAATACGTTTTTCAGTCCTTCTCCTGTCATGTCATGGCAATCGTTGTCCTGCAAGCATCCCAGTAATACCGTGTAGCTCTTCATCTGTTCTCTCAGTGAAGGGCCTCCAGGAAGGTGTTGTTCTATATTTTCCATCTGAGCAGATCCTGGAACTGCATATACTCCATTTTTACATTTGTAGACTGGCACACCACTCTGTTTGCACATGGCGTTGTATATGTTATCATATTCGTTATCTCTCACTCCGAAAAGCGAAGAGAGGTTGCATTGTGGGTCTAAGTCTATTACCAGAACCCTGAGGTTGTGATTCAACCGGACTATGCCAGAAGCCAGAGACTGCACAGTAGCCGTCTTGCCTACTCCACCCTTGTTGTTCACTACTGCAACAATTTCCTGTAGTTCATGTTTCATATTTCTTTTTTCCTTATTTCACGTTATTGTTTAATACAATTTACATATATTAGAATTGCTGGCAATTAGAATAAACGGATTGATTTATATTCTTTCGTTCGGAAAGACTAAAAGTCTTATTTCTGTATTATCTAATGTTCTTTTGTTCTAATATTGGTTGCAAAAATAGCCAAAATAGTTGATATAAAAGAATTTATCTTCTTATTTCTTTGTAAATATCCTTTTTTTTATACTTTTCTAACAATCTTCATGAAGAATAAGCATCACTTCGAATGTATTACTAAACGAAAATATGAATATCCTAATAGACGGACAAATTAATTAAACTTATATATGAATATTCTATTAAATATATATTTGTATAGACTATTATACCAATAAATGATTATACTAATAAATGATTATATCAATAAACGATTATACTAATAAATGGCTATACTAATATATGAATAAACATATCTATGTATAGTTATATAAACTTAAGAACCGATAAACTAATAGCCGTAAAAAAAGTATGTTAGAATAGATGAAAATATAAAAATACGTTTAAACAAATGTACCAATTGCCAGCAATTATAATAATCTAATGATTGGCGAGATAAAGATAAGCATGTATATTACAAACCTAACATGTTAACACTTTATAATTCAGCATTTTAATTATCCTTTTTGTAGAATATCTATCATTTATAAAGTTAGAATGTTAGTTTAGTCTAATTGCCTAATAAACTAAAATAAGTATATTCAACAGGAATAGTTTATATAAGATATGTTAATTTTTCCTCTAAGTGCATACAACCTATTGAAATTTTCAGTATCTTTACAGAGTTAAACTGATGTCGAACCTTTAAAACTATAACATCATGAAAATTGGTATTCCAAAAGAGATTAAGAATAATGAGAACCGTGTTGGAATGACACCAGCAGGAGTAGCAGAATTCATTCGACATGGTCACGAAGTGATGGTTCAGCATACGGCTGGAGAGAACAGCGGATTTGCTGATGAAGCGTATGAAAAGGTAGGAGCCATAATCTTACCCGACATTCAGAGTGTATATCGTGAGGCGGAAATGATAGTAAAGGTGAAAGAGCCTATCGCTGAGGAATATCCACTTATCCATCAAGACCAGCTTGTATTCACTTATTTCCATTTTGCCTGTGACAAGGAACTTACCGATGCCATGCTCAAGAGTGGTGCTGTCTGTCTGGCTTATGAGACTGTGGAGACAGATAACCACCATTTGCCTTTACTCATTCCGATGAGTGAAGTAGCTGGAAGAATGGCCATTATTAATGGTGCTTTTTATCTGCAGAAGACAAAGGGAGGAAAAGGTAAACTGATGAGTGGTGTACCTGGTGTGAACCGCGTCAAGGTTTTGGTATTGGGCGGCGGAACCGTAGGAGAAGCTGCTGCAAGAATGGCTGCAGGAATGGGAGCTGATGTATGGATCACAGATATCAGTTTGCCTCGTCTTCGTCAGTTAGAGATGGAGCTGCCTATCAATGTACACACGCTCTATTCTAACGAGCATAATATTCGTAGAGAATTGACAGATGTGGATATCGTTGTGGGTAGTGTGCTCGTACCAGGCGATAAGGCGCCGCATCTTATCACGAAAGATATGTTGAAATTGATGGAGCCAGGAACAGTACTTGTTGATGTAGCAATCGATCAGGGTGGCTGTTTCGAGACATCGCATCCAACCACACATTCTGATCCGACATATATGGTCGATGGAATCGTTCATTATGCAGTTGCTAATATTCCTGGTGCTGTGCCGAATACCTCTACTACAGCCTTGACCAATGCTACGCTGAAATATGCATTGGCTCTCGCTGATAAGGGTTGGCGAAAGGCCTGCAAGGAGGATAAAGCCCTGTATAGGGGTTTGAATATCGTAAATGGAAAGGTGGTATTCAAGGCCGTAGCGGATGTCTTCGGACTGGAATATGAAGAAATGATACTTTAAGTAGAGTAGGGGAGGGTTCCATAGCACAAAAGCTATGGGATCCTCTTTAAATAATGTATTACGGAGAACAGAATACACTTTGTTTGATTTGAACGCTTACTGATAGCATTTTTTTAGAGAAAAAGACTTAAAAACGGGGAAAATGTAAGGAAAATAGGAGAAAGTACAGGAATATGTGTAAAAAATAAGTTAATTGTATAACATTATGCTATAGTTTTAGATATTTTTTATACTTTTGTGCCATGAACATGAAGTTTAACTAACATTCAGTTATTATGAAGAAGAAAAAAAGCTTGTTGCTTTTCTTGGCAGCAACTTCAGCCAGCTTTGTGCAGGCTGCCCCCCCCAGCCCGTCCGAGAACGGCCGTTTTGGGGTGTATCATAGAGGGCAGAACCGCTATCACGACTCCACCTAA
>PPYF01114191.1_pt1 | contig 36293 bp, 33 predicted proteins | sample 1559871 | NCBI WGS metagenome assembly PPYF01 (sample SAMN08240021, study PRJNA423297) | Human gut metagenome, whole genome shotgun sequencing project.
TTTCCATTCAGCATGAAGCAGGATATATCTGTGCCATGCTTTTTATCATCCCTGGTTTTCCCTTTATTACCAGCGGAATCGACCTGGCAAAACTGGATATGCGTTCTGGTATGGAACGGCTTACTTATGCACTGATTATTGTTCTGGTAGCCACTATGTCTGCCTGGATCATGGCTATGCTTCTTCACTTACAGCCGGTGGATTTCATAAAGATCCATATGCCTGTTGCAATGTGGATCCTCACACGGCTTATTGCAAGCTTTTTCGGCGTGTTCGGTTTCTCCATCATGTTTAACAGTCCGGTAAGGCTTGCCTGTTCTGCAGCAGTGCTTGGGGCGGTTGCAAATACCCTGCGGCTGGAGCTTGTGGATCTTGCCGCCTTACCTCCGGCAGTGACCGCATTTATCGGAGCTCTGACAGCCGGGCTTCTGGCCTCCCTTCTGAAAAATAAGGTGGGCTACCCAAGGATTTCCGTTACCGTTCCTTCTATTGTGATCATGGTACCGGGGCTTTATTTATACCGTGGATTTTATAATCTTGGAATCATGTCCTTATCTGTGTCTGCCTCCTGGTTTGCAGCTGCACTTCTGATCATTGCAGCGCTTCCGCTTGGACTAATCTTTGCAAGGATTTTAACAGATAAGGCGTTTCGGTATTGTACCTGACAGGTGCAAAAAGCGAGTCACGGAGGGCCAACACCCCTGTTTATGCACCAATCTTAAAAAAAATTACTTTTCCAATCTACAGGGAGGATGCTATAATGGAGGAGACAAAAATAATTCTTTTCTTTTAATAGAGAAGAGTGGAATTTAGAGAAAACAAGAAGTTCTTTATATTGTAAAATGCAGGAGGGTGAAATATGGATTGGGATCTTAAAATAACAGATCTGGAAGGATCTACACCAGAGCACTCTGCTGTAATTGTAAATTTTGTTGCAGCGGTCAGGCACCAGTTAAAAAATAGTACTTGCTATGTATATTCGGATAATGTGCAATACCGTTTCAAAGATAACCAGGGCAATAACAAGATTGTGATTCCGGATGCTTCCATAAACTGCCGTACGAAATCAAGGCGTGGAAACACTTTTACAGATGCGCCACGTTTTGTTATGGAGGTTTTGTCACCATCAACAGAAAATTATGACCGGACAGAGAAAATGCAGCTGTATTGTGAGCAGGAGATTGAAGAGTATTGGATCGTTGACTGGCGTAAAAAAACAGTTGAAATCTATGAACTGGATTATGAGGGGGAGATTCCCAAATACTATCTTTTAAAAACAGTCACAGAAGAAAATAAGGATGAGTTACAACTGCTTCATTTTCCAAAGATAAAGATTACCTTTGACGAATTATTTGAAGAAATTGATTAGTGCTTGTAACCAAGACCGCAATAAATGTGATAGGTGAAATTGCGAAAAAAGGATATTTGATTATAAATAAGAATTGTAAAAGTGATTTGCAAAATAGTGAATCACTTTTTTATTTGAAAATATTTTTTTCAAAAATCCTATTGACACAGAAAAAATCAAATTGCTACATTGGAACTGCAACAGGAAATGGTTTCGAAAATGGAGGGTTTGCGATGAGAAAAGCAAAAAAATGTAACACAGGAAAGAAGAAATTCGTAGTTGTTTGGCTGGCATTGGTAGTTTTGTTCCTTGGAAGCTTTATAAGGCCAGTGGATGTCCAGGCTGCAAAAGTGAAACTGAACAAATCGGCGGTTACCATCTATCGGGGAGCTTCCACGTCGCTGAAAGTATCGGGAAGCAAAAAGAAAGTAAAATGGAGTTCTTCTAAAAAATCCGTTGCATCTGTTTCGGCTTCTGGAAAAGTAACTGGAAAAAAGGGTGGATCAGCATACATCTGTGCAAAAGTGGGAAAACGTACCCTGAAATGTAAAGTGACCGTAAAAGAGCCGAATAAATCCAAACGCCTTAATCTGGCCAAGAAAGAAGCAAAGAAAATCGTAAAAAAATATGTGGCTGCGGATCTGAATGCAAAGGAGCGGGCTTTTGTATTGTTCCGGTATCTGACCGAGCATTGTTCCTGGCAGTTAAACCAGTCTTCAGAAGCCTACCAGAAGAATTATGGAAATGAAGCTTATGCAGCTTTGGTAATGAAAAAAGCAGCCTGCTCAGGATATGCAAAAGCGTACACACTGCTTTGTGAGGCTGCGAATGTTCCGGTACGGCATGTGAATGCCGGCAGCTGGACACACCAGTGGAATGAAGTAAAGGTAAACGGTAAATGGATCAAGGTAGATGCTTATGGTGGAACTTTTGCAGATACCACCGGAATTCGAAAATCCTTAAGAACTTCATCGGAGGATCAGGAACAGTTAGTATTTCATTTTACGATTGAGAGATAATTTCAGAATGAAAATAGAGAAGCTGGGGCAGAAATGGAATATGCCTGTAATAGAAATGGAATATGCCTGTAATAGATGTTGACAAATATAGCATAATAAAATTATAATATGTATATAATATTACTATGAAAGCGAGAGGTGATCTTATGAACATTCGTCCATCAGCTGCTATTAGACAAAATTATAATGAGATTGCAGATCTTTGCCGTAAATCTTCAGAGCCTGTTTTTCTGACAAAAAATGGAGAAGGTGATCTTGTGGTGATGGATATTGAATCCTTTAACCGACGGGAGAAAATGTTGAAATTAAGAGAAGAACTGCTTGCTGTTGAAGAGGATCGTCTGGCAGGAAGAACAGGATGCAGTCTTGATGAATTGGAAAGTTATCTTGATAATATAATAGAAGAGGGCTGAAAATGTCAGAAAGAAGAAAATATAAAGTTATCGTATCCGACCGGGCTAAGCAAATGCTTGGAGTACATATTCGTTTTCTGGCACAGGTAGATAAGGATGCCGCAAGAAATAAGAAAAAAGAATTAATGGAAGCAATGCGTTCATTAGCATATAGTCCAAATCGTTTTCCCTTTTTTGATGAGCCGTATATTCCATGCAATAAGTATCACAAAATGTTTATAAAAAACTGGTATTTGATCTTGTATCAGATTGAGGATGATACAGTTTATGTGGATTACATTTTAGACTGTAGAAAAGAGTATAATTGGATCATCCGTTGAACCAGCAGTTGTACTTATTTGCAACTAAAATGCGACACTATTGCAACATCTCTAATATTGACTTCGGATTCTCTTTATAATAGAATGGTATTCGTAAAAAGAAGGCACGAAAAAGCAGTTTGTTTTATGCAGACTGTTTTTTTTGTGCCTTCTTGTCGTATAAATAATAGGAGGGCAACACATGGCGAACACAAAAAAAGCAATTGAAGAAGTAACGGAAAAAGAAATTCCACGCGCAGCCTATGAAGGTGTCTTAACAATTGACGTTGATGCGCAGGTGGAGAGTGCACAGGAACAGGAGGATACCAGATGGCACCAGCTTTTAAATGCACACCGTACCAGAAAGGTACTCACAGGTCAGCTTGGTGGTATTGAGAAGCTGGAGAGCGGCTGGATGGTAGCAGTCACATATTATAATGGCTTTCGTATCATTATTCCAATGAATGAAATGATGATTAACTTAAGCGGAGATGGGCGGGAGAATGCAGACACTTTAAACCGCCAGGTGCGGATTGCAAACAACATGCTTGGCTGTGACATTGATTTCATTATCAAGGATCTGGATACCAAAAGCCGGAGCGTGGTAGCCTCCCGAAAAGATGCCATGATGAAAAAGCGTCAGACCTTCTATATTGGAGAAGAGGGGGAGAAGCCGCTTCTGTACCCTGGAAGAATTGCAGAAGCCCGGGTGATCGCAGTGGCGCCAAAGGCAGTACGTCTGGAAGTGTTCGGTGTGGAGGTATCTGTCAGGGCGCGTGATATGGCCTGGGAGTGGATGCTGGATGCCAGCGAAAAATTTCAGGTTGGAGATCTTATCCAGGTCATGGTCAATAAAGTAGAGGGACAAGAACCGGAACATCTTAGCGTGGAAGTGGATGCAAAAACACCGACTGCTAATCTAAACAAAGATAATCTTCGGAAATGCCACAGGCAGGGCAAGTACACAGGTGTGATCACAGAAGTTTATAAGGGGACTTATTTTATGCGCCTTGATATCGGGGTAAATGCAGTAGCGCATTCCTGCAATATGCCAACCCTCCCAGGAAAGGGAGATAAAATCGGCATTGTGGTAACCAGAATTAACGATAACTACGAAGTGGCAGAAGGGATCATCACAAGATTAATTAAACGTTGTAAATAAAAGTTGAAAATCCTATTGACATAGAAAATGCGATTTTTTTAAAATCGGGACAAACAGGAAAGGAGATAGATCGAATGGCAAAAATGAAGAAAAAACAGCAGAATGAAAAACTGTATTGTCCCTACTGCGGAAGGCTGGCAGTGCTGCGACCAGCAGAGTATGTTTATGGTAAGCGCAACCTTAATCCCGATAATTATTTGTATGTCTGCAGTGGTTATCCATCCTGTGATTCCTATATCGGAGTCCATAAAATGAACATGCGCCCGATGGGTACCCTGGCAAATGGTGAGCTTCGGCATAAACGGATTGAAGCACACAGAGCTCTAAATAAAGTGGTGCAGGCGGGGATTATGACGAAGCATGGCGTTTACATCTGGCTGCAGAACCGCCTGTGCCTGCGGGAAAAAGATATGCACATTGGGATGTTTTCCGAATATCGCTGCAAGGAAACCATCCGGGAATGCAATGCACTTATGGAACAATATGCAAAGACGAACCGAATTTCTTCCTGCGAGAAGAAAACATTGGCAGCATGAGAAATGGAAAAAATATCCTGCGTATGCAGGCGGATGAGGAAGATGTTTATCACTTGATGGATCTAAGGGAACGGTATTTTCTGATGATCGGGTTTGGCTCCTTTATAGAGGGGATTGCAGTATATTTTTTATTATTTAAAATTCGATGCTGGGATCTCATATACCTGTGCGTGGTGCTGGCTTTGGGGATTATCCTTCTTCTAAGACAATCGAACAAAATTAGTAGAAGAATCATGGAAGCAGAAGTCTGTTACATGGAGCTGGATGAATTCAGCCTGGCAGTCTGCCAGCCGGAAAAAAACGGGCATTATGAATGCTGCCGGATCTTTTATGAAGAGATTGATAAAATCGTAGAGGGCAGCAGAAGGGGAATCCCGGAATTTTACATTGTGTTGGGCGAAAACGAAAACCGGGAGAGCTTTTTTCTTCTGGACGAGGAAGAGCAGGACCGGACGATCTTCCTTGTCCGCTCATTTGGATTTAATCATCAGAGGTTTACGGAGTTTTACCGGAAACTCCGCTGGAATGTTCCCGGAAAAACCCGGATCATTGGAACGAAGAACCAGGAGGTATGGAATCTTCGAAAGCCAAATATCGAAGTCTGCATTGTGGCAGGAATGATTGCCTGTTATGTGATTCCGAAACTCCTGGAAGTTATGAAGCTACACTAGGAGGAACTGGATTATGAAATGGTACACAGCCATTGGATGCAAAATGGAAGATGATGAGGGCCGGCTTCTGGTAAAGATTGGCGGTCAGGAAAAGGTGCTCACAGAGATGGAAGCCATGTTGTGGGCGGCCCTTACCTGGAGCCTCTGTGCGGAAAATAAAATTTATTCCCAGATGTACCGTGTCTTATGTATTACATTTGGGGAAGCGCATGCAACTGAGTGGGCGGATGAAGAGGATTTTTTGTTTTGCTTAAGGCGCTTGAAAAAACGTGGTCTGGTAGCGGAGTGTGATGGCGAGAGTAAGGAGGAAGCCTTGTGGCTCCTTCTTAGTAAATCCGTGGTAGCACCTGCCACGAACTCGCTTTTGGAACGGTTAGGTGTATTTGCAGATGACCTGGCACTTGGAAAAGGACTGAAAAGCGCATTGCGGGCTTTTAAAAGGCCCGTGTTTACCTATGAGGAGCGAATGGTTCTACAGCAGATTGCAGGTGGTGGCTATATTCCTTATTTTCTGGCAGAATTAACCAGACAGGCGGGTGCCATTCCCCTGTCTGTGGAAGAACGGAAGATCGTTCAGAAACAGGCCTTGCAGGAATTCATGCAGATCCTGGTTTCTCTATTTAAGAAGAAACAGTTTGTAATCAGCTGTATCCAAGAAGGAGGTCTCCTTGAAGAAAAAGAAGAAATGGAAAACATGGCTGTCTGATGGGATAGCAAAAAGCAGACGAAACTATACCGGGATACCGGGCTTTTTTAAAAAGAGAATTGTGAATACCCTGTTGTTATCATTTCTCTTATTGTATGGAGGCTGTGCCCTTGGTCTGGCGCAAAAATCAGCAGGATTTGTGGGATGGACGGTCTTTTTGGCAGTTTGTGGGATCGGGTATGCGGGGTATATTTTTTACCTGGCAGTCACAAAATCCTATGAGGTAGTGGAAGGAACTGTGACAGAAATCCATGCGGAATTTCTCTTTGACGGTTTTAAGAGAGTTCTGGTGCAAGGGGACGACGGGCTTACCACAGAACTGCTGTTAAATAATGAGACCGCTGTCATGCATGGAAAGACCTACCGCTTTTATTTTAACCAGAGTGCCCATGCGCTGTCCGGTATTCACAGGCTGGATGCAGCTTTTGATTTCGTAAATTTTTTTGGCGTGGAGGAAGTAAAAGAGTAATCCGGGGCAGGGAGCACCAGGCATGGTTCGAGTCCATGCCGCCCTGTTTCCATGAAAATGCATGGAAAATATGTATAAAGGAGAGCTATGCAATATGGCGGAAACAAAATGTGGAACCGTGAAGTGGTTCAGCGCAAAAAAAGGTTACGGATTTGTAACCGGGGAGGATGGCGAGGATTACTTCGCCCATTTCTCCCAGATCAAGATGGAAGGCTTTAAAATGCTTTCCGGCAAGCAGCCTGTACAGTTTGAAGTTGGAACTGACGAAAATGGCAGGGCGCTTGCAATGAATATCCTTCCCCTTACAGCAGAGGAAGACGCATAAAAGAAAATAAATTTTGAAACACAAAATATATAAAAAATGTGTTTGACAGCCACAAGATGTTGTGGTAACCTTTAAATGAAATCATATTTTATCAGTCATCTATGGCTGATCTTACATTTAGATCCGGACATTCCGGATGAATCTCTTTTGGGCGGTTCGCCCTAAAATCAGCAAATAAGTTAGAACATTGGAAGATGCGAAAAGATGGGAATTCTTTTGGTGTCTTTTTTTGTTACCAAAAAGAAAGAAAAGGAGGAAACAGAATGAGAAAAATCAAAGAGACTTTACTGGTCAAAATGGAAAAAAGTAGTGCCAAATAACCAAAAAAGAAAAGGAGTAAATTTTATGCAGGAAGTAAATTGGGATGATGTAAATTTGTTGGAGATGGGAATGCTGCTTGATATGGCAAAAGACGGATATCACTTCCAGATTGCAGATGGGAGAATCAAGTCCATTGAAGTAAAGCTCATATCCTGAATGAAAAAGGAGGGGCTATGTACTACAAGGATGATTTTAATGCAACGTTTGAAGAGGAATCCGCTTTTTACAAATATCTGGATGATGTGGAACAACGGGCCGAATGGTTCCGGGCACAAAGCCAGGAGCTGAGAGTGGAAGCGGTTACAAAGGACAGCACCTGCACCCCGATTGGAAATACCAATCTGGAATATTTAAAAGAGGATACCATAAATAATTCCGGGCTGCTAATCAAAACCCCGGACCGCAGCTGCTTCCTTGGGATCTCCGCACTTAAAAGCTTAAAAGGCAGAGCCAGGATAGACGGAAAGGCGCTTGCAGAATTAGACAGGGAAACCCTTGCCTATATCCTAAACGAATGCCTGAAGGTGTCTAAAGGAAAAGCCCTGCTCCGTTTTTGCGAGGGCAAGGTACGGGCAGTCTTATCCGGTGATGAAAAAGACTATTCTATTTTGTCCATGCCGGATGTTTACGCGATTGCAGGGGCTTATATTTATAGTGACTTTGAAACCGCTTCTTTTAAATCCGGATGCGTGGACCATAACCTGGTAAATGCGACCTGGGAGTTAAGAGACCGGCGCTTGACAGAAGCTTACAAGGAACTGCTGGAACGATATGGGAGGACTTTTAACGGGGAGTTGTACGCTTCGGTTAGGATTACCACTTCTGATGTGGGAAGTTCAGGAGCCAACATCTTCTATACGGTATCCATTCAGAACCAATATATCGTATTAGGCGAAACACTGAAGGTGTGCCATAAAAATTGTAAGGGTACCGAAGATTTCAACCAGAATATGGCTGCTATTTTTGAATACTATAAGGAAGCCTTACAGAATGTCCTGCGGCTTAGTGAAATCTGGGTGAACCATCCTGCCAATGCCATGATCGGCGTTATGAAGCAGGCTGGATTTTCCAAAAAGCTGATCGCAGAAACGGTGGAAGGCTTTCGGGCGGCAGCAGGGGATGTTCCTTGCAGCGCTTATGAAATTTATTGCGGGATCTGTGATGTGATTTCTATCGCAAGGCAGCAGGAAACCAATGAGAGAGGACTGCTTCTTCTGGAGGAAAAAGTGGCGGCCTGTGTAAATAAACGCTGGCACGACCTTGATATGCCAGGTGAAATTAAATATTAAATAATGACAAAGGCAGGAATCCCTGTCTTTTTGTATGAAGGAGGAACATATGCAGTATCCGGACTGGGTTATGGAAGCAAAAAAATCCAGGGAATTACTTTCGTGGATACAGGATCCGGTGCACAGTGTAAGAGCGTTTCATGGTCAGTTATTCATAAAGTGCCAGGAAGAAAACTGCATGTTATTTTATGCAGCTTCTCCTAGGAGGGATTGTTTACAGCTTTGGAAACCAAAGCTTTGTGGCATACTTTATCTGCCGGACTATTCTTTGTATGAGGTGGATTTTGTATTCTATGAAGCGGTCGGGATACCTGCCGATTTTCTTTTTCCGACGAAAGAAAGTCTGAAAAAAGAGGTGGAAATGAAGGTTACCCATTTGGTGAAAAACAGGATGGATACAAACTGGGATCAGCTTTTGTTAAGGTACCAGCACCAGAAGGGCAGCCTTGTTCCAAATATAAACCGGATACAGGTAGAGGAAACTTCCAAAAGATTCCTGGAGGCTAAAATAAAGCCTGAGGAGCTGTTTTACAGTCCAAGCTTTACCTTTGAAAAAGCGCAGATGGAATATACGGATGTGATGTTTCTTTACACCTTGAACCATGCGAAGAAGGCTGTACAAATGATCGCAGATAAGTGGCTTTCGGAATCTTTTTGGGAGATTTCGCAAAAAAGAATCTACATTGGCTGTGTGCGGGAAGAAATGAAAGAGCTGCAAAAAGGTGCAGCATAAAATAAGGAGGAACTGAATTTATGGGTAAATATGCGTATCTGAACCTGACTCAGAAAATGATTAAAATAAGAAAGATGGTGCCAAAGCTGTTAAGAAAACGTTACAGCGAAGAGGTGCCCTATGATTTTGTGAGACTGGATGATATCTATGAATACCTCACCCCGGCCTTAAATAAATACGGCGTGGATTTTGAGGTTCTTGGTGAAGCATCCACGCAGTTGGATGCTTCTGGAAATCCGGCTTATCTGACACCGTTTGGCAATATGTGGCGGTATGAAGCGGATTTAAAGCTTTGCTGGACAAATGCAGATCATCCAGAAGAAAAAAATTACAGTGATATTCATGTAGTCGGAACCAATGAGGTTCCGGATAAAGCCAAAGGTGTAGCCTGGAGCTACGGACTGAAGTATTATTTATTAAATAAATTCAACATCGTCCAGGCGACCACCGAGGATCCGGACATGCGCGGCCCTGCTCCGGATGGCGACAAAACGAAAAAAGAAAAAACACAAAACAAAGTAGAAAACAAGAAACCAGACTTATCCCCTAAGAAAACGGTTTCGGTTACTAATGCTGTAAAATCAGGGTCCCAAAAGAAGGAAACGAAAGAAGAGCCAGAACATCCCCCCAAGTCTGGTTCTGCTGAGGTTTCTTCAGAAGAAATCAGGCAGTCTTTAAAACGAAACGAAAAACTTACCTCAAAGACAGTTCGTAATGGCAATGCAGTGAGTGGCAAACAGACTGTTAAGATTTCGGAAGATTCTTTTGATCTTGAAATCAGTCCTGACAAGATTCGTGATTTACAGGATAATGATGATAATTTACCAGGCCAGATGCAGTTTGGCATGGGAGAAAATGAAACGGAAGAGAGTTTTTTAGAAGAAAACGAGTCTTATGAAGAGACGTTTGGTACAGGTGAGGAATCTTTAGAAGAAACGAAAGGCGAAGTGCCAGATGAAGTACCAGATGAAGCGTCAGATGATACAGGGCATATTGAAGCAGAAGATGAGGCAGAAGAAATTTTAGAGGAAACCGAGGAAGAAGAGTTCCATTTTGTCCGAGCAGAAGACGAAAACCCCTTTGCAGATGATGAGGAAGAGGGAACAGACGAAGAATCCGGTATGGAATCGGAGGAAGAAGAGCTGGAACGAGCCAGAAATGTAATGTGCAACTTTGGCCTTTTTAGCGGAAAGACGCTGGGTGAGATGATGAAAAACCAAAAAGGGGCAGACACGGTCAGATGGATGGCAACCGATTATTACGGCAGCAACGTAGAAATGGTAAATGCTGCGAAGATTATTGTGGCACATGAAAAACAGAAGAAACTTGCAGCATAAAAGCATGGTGGCTCCGAAAATGCGGAGCCACATTTTCTAGGAGGAAGCATGTACGAACATCCATTTACCATAAAAGAAGTGGCATGGCTATTGTCCATCCGGTGCCTGGATGGAGGAACAGACCAGGAGTTCCCGGTGGAATGCCCGTATTGTGGCGATACCAGAGGAAAATGCAGCTTTTGCATCAGTAAAAATGGGGAGATCAAAAACGTTTTTCATTGTTTCCACTGCGGGCAGGGCGGAAATATGCTTACCCTGTATGCGGACATTATGGGGATTTCCGGGTATGACCGGTGTAAGGTGGCCTACCAGGATATTGTAAACCGTCTGGAAAATGGCGGCCAGGTAACCGGAAAAGAAACCAAAAAGATAATCAGCCGCTATAAAGGAAAAACACCTGTCCCAAAACGATCCCCGGAGTATGTGGATTTTGTGTACCGTCAGATGCTTGCCCTGATGCAGCTTCAGGATCTGCATAAAGCTGACTTTAAAAGACGCGGTGCTACAGATTTTGAAATCAGGGAACTGGAGAAAAAAGGATATAAAAGCGTGGAACCTAAAAATGCAAGGCTCCTTGCCAAAAAACTGGAGGAAAAAGGAATCCAGCTGGATGGAATCCCAGGCTTTTACCGGAACCGGGATGGCAGGTGGGAAGCCTCCTTTTATGAAGGAAACAAAGGTTATCTGTGCCCGGTGTATTCGCTGGAAAAACAGATAACAGGGTTTCAGATCCGCGTGGACAAGCCTGTGAATCACCGGAAATATATCTGGTTTACCAGCAGCGGCTTTGAAGGCGGCACTTCAAGTGGCAGCCCCGCCGGGGTATCCGGCTATATAAGCCCGGTACAGAAGGGCATCCGGGTAACCGAGGGGATTTTAAAAGCAGAGCTTGCCAGCATGAGAAGCGGATTTCCTTATATTGGAATCCCTGGCGTGGGAAACTATAAAAGTTTGCAGCCTGTGCTGGAGGCTTTAAAACAAAAAGGCTTACAGACGGTGTTTGAGTGCATGGATATGGACAAAATGCTGGATCTCACCTGCCGCTGTGACTGCAAGGAAACGTGTATCTGGTGTGAGACGCCGGAACGTCTGCTAAAAAAACAGGAGTGTCCAAAGAAACGAAGAAAACGGGACACCATCCGAAAAGGATGTCTGAAGCTGTATGCCATGTGTGAAAAGCTGGGACTAAACTGCATGCGGATCACCTGGGATACAGACGATACCGGACGCTGGTTTGGAACTTATAAGGGCGTGGATGACTGGCTTTATAGGAAGCCACCACAGGAAAAAGAGCGGTTTTGCTAATTTGATCAGATAAAAGAGGATCTGGAAATATTCAGGTCCTTTTTTATCTGGCTAAATAAGCCGGAGGAAAGGAGAAAACAATGGGAATTCGAGACCGACCATCCCCCATAAGTACCAGGGACCGACCATTATCTAGCAGGAGAGGAGAAAAACATTGGGTAAATATAAGAGAAAAAGGTGGCTTGCGGGTGCAATGGCTCTTGTTTTGTGCTGCACGAACTTCGTTCAGACTGGCGTTATTGCAGCATCCGCTGAAACGGAAACAGAAGTGGTACAAGAAGCCGTACCGGAACCGTTGGTAGAAAAGACGGAGGAGGAACTGATCGAAGAAACAGCTGTCAATCCCTCCCTCGCTCTTGAAATCGAGCAGGGAACTGCTTTTGATGTAGCGAAAGATTTTACAGGCCTTGGGTTAAAGGAAGGGGATCAGGCAGAGCTGAAAAAAGCAGCTCTGGAAGATGGAACCACTTTTGATCCTGGAAGACCAGGAGCCTATAAATGTGTTTACCGGATTACTCCGAAAGAAGGTGATTCTTATCTGGTTGCAAGAACCATTACCGTAACTGAAAAAGAACCGGAAACCCAGGCTGCTGGAGATTCCGGTTCTGAGGAGTCTGGGGACAGCGAAGATCCTGACCCTTTGCCTGAACAGCCGGCAGTTGCTGTGGAAGTTCCGGCAGAAGAGGAAAAAAAGGATGCAGATCTGGCAGAGGTACCAGTAGAAGGTGAAGAAGCAGATGTGTCTGTGGAAACAGAAGTGGATACAGAAGAGAAACCGGAGAACACAACAGAGACAGATATTCAAGAGGATGATGGTTTTGGTTCTGAAATTCTTCCAGAGGAAGAGTTTGACTCTGAACTGGAACGCGCTGAGGAAGAGAACACTGTGGATCCGGAAACCGGACTGACACTCGGTGAAGTGTTAGAACAGGCCCAGGAACAGAACCTGGATCTTATGGAAATGGAAGAAGGGGAAACTGCATCTTTTATTGCTACATATGCTTCTACCACAACCGATGTCAGTGTAACACGCGGAAGCTGCTATTATTACAGTGACTATGATCTCGGCTCTTACCTGACCTATAAATATACCGTCAGCTTTAACAATGTAACAGCAACTGCCTATTGCATTCAGCCGTCCAAGAGTAGTCCAGGGGATGGTGTATTTAAGATTACCAGACTGGGAGATGGAAAGAAACTTGCCAAGGTCTGCTACTATGGTACAAAGGCATCCGGAGTTAATGGTTTCTTTAAAACAGAGCATCCGGATTTTTCCGCAGGAAAGCAGTTTGTAATTACCCATCTTGCAGTATCATACGCAAGTGGAAGTGACGATGCATTTTCCGGTGCAAATGCAACTGGCCAGGCACTTGCTATGGAATTATATAACTATTGCATGGCTCAGCCGGAGATCCCAGATGTAGCCATGGCGTTTTCCAATCCGAATGTGACCGCTTACATTGATGGAAGTGAGCAGCGCACAGAAGAAATCAAGTTTAAGGCAGATACCCTGCAGAACATTACCATGAAGCTTCCGGCCGGTGTGGTATTTCATAACGTGGATACCGGTGAAACAAGCGAAGGTGGTGCTAAGGTAAAGGTGTATGGTGGAACAATGTTTTATTTATCCGCACCCCTGAATCAGGCCACAGCCGTTGCGGGTTCCTGGAAATCCACTATGAAGGGTTATATTACGAAGGATTTTTCCGCATATAAAGTAACCACAGGTACTGAAACCCAGAACCTGGCTCTGGTATTCGGCGAGGGTGTGGACGATGAGAAATACGTGGATTTTTCCGTTACCTGGCTTCAGCAGGCAACTATTGAAATCATAAAAAAAGACAGAGATTCCAATGCCCTTTTAGCTGGCGCGGTTTATGGCGTGTATGGTGATGAAGCCTGCCAGAACCTGATTGTGGAAATGCCTCCGACAGATGAAAACGGTGTTTCTTCTGTTACCATTGATAAAACACAGGATGTGGTTTATTTAAAAGAAATCACAAGCCCTGTCGGATATCTTGTGGATGCCACTGCCCATGATGTGACCCTTGTCATGGGAAGCAAAGTTACCATGGAACTGCTGGATGATGAGAAAAAAGCTTCTCTTACCGTCTATAAAGAGGGTGAAGTTTTAACAGGTGCAGATGTAACGGATGAAAAGGTAACCTTCCGTTATGAAACAAGAAGGCAAAAAGGTGCGGTATATAATGTCTATGCAGGAGCGGATATTGTGGCTGCAGATGGCTCTATTATTTATCAAAATGGTGCCCTTGTAAAAGAAGGTCTGACAACCGGAGAAGACGGAAGTGCAACCCTTGATAACTTAAACATAGGAACCTACGTGGTAACCGAGACACAGGCACCGGATAAGCTGGTCTGCACAGGCGAATCCAAAACCGTAACCTTATCAGCTGCCGGTGAAAACGAAGAAGTTTCTTTTAGCACGGTTACCTTTACCAACGACAGACAAAAAGCCTCCGTATCTTTGGTAAAACAGGACGGGGAAACCACACAGCCGCTTACAGGTGCTGTTTTTGGAATGTATGCAGGGAATGATATTGTATCTGCAGACGGGAATGTGATCGTCAGAAAAGACACCCTGATTGAAAAGGTAGCTACTGGTACGGATGGAAAAGCAGGTTATACCGCAGACCTTCCGGTTAACAATTCCTACTATATCAAAGAACTTCAGGCACCCCAGATGTATGTGTTAAATACTTCTGATGTTTATTCCTTTGCATTTAATTATGCAGGGGATAAAGAGAAAAAGATAGAATTTACACATACTTTTACAGATGAGCGCGTCCGTGTGAATATCCATCTTACAAAGGAAGACAGTGAGACGGGAAAGAACGCACAGGGAGATGCAACTTTAGAAGGTGCTGTTTATGGCCTATATGCAAGGGAAGCAATTGGTTACCCGGATGGCAGCAGCGGTGTCCTTTATCCAAAAGACGCCCAGGTTGCTACACTTACCACCGACAAAGCTGGAAATGCAAGTGTATCCGGTCTCTATCCTGGAAAATACTATGTAAAAGAGATTACTCCGCCTGCAGGTTATGTCCTGGATGAAGAAGAGCATGATGTGGAAGGCGGTTATGAAGGTGACCAGGTGAAAGAAATCGATTGTACCATTACAGTTGCCGAGAATGTGAAAAAACAGCCGTTCCAGCTGATTAAGGCTGCAAATAACGGAAAAACAGATGCCGATCTGTTAAAAGGCGCCGGATTTTCCGCTTATCTCGCAAGCAGCTTAAGTACAAAAGAGGATGGTTCCTATGATTTTGCAAATGCCGTTCCTGTAGTACTGACAGAAGATGGAAAGACCGAGATCTTTACAGACGAAAAAGGCTATGCCTGCACAATCCCCCTTCCATATGGAACTTATGTGGTAAGGGAAACCACAACACCGCATAATTTTAAACCGGTTGCTGATTTTACGGTTATAATCAGCGAAAATAAGTCAGAGCCACAGGTTTGGCGGGTCCTTTTAGACGGAGAATTTTCTGCAAAACTAAAAATCATTAAACAGGATGATGAAACCAAGAAGCCGGTCCTGGTTGCAAACACCGAGTTTAAGATTTACAACCTGGATGAAGGAAAATACGTGGAGCAGACCACAACTTATCCAAGTACCGTTACCCATAAATCTTATTTTACGGATGAAAATGGTTATCTGATCCTGCCAAGTGCCTTAAAATGTGGCAACTACCGCATTGAAGAAGTGACTGCCCCGGACGGCTATACCCAGAATACCAATTTCGTTGAGATTAAAGTAGACAGCAACACTGCTTACCAGATGGATTCCACAACTGGGGATGCGATCATCACGGTTGTCTATGAGAACCATCCGGCAAAAGGAAAGCTCATCATCTATAAATCTGGGGAAACCTTAAAATCTTTCAAAAAAGATTTTATCTACGAGGAAACTTCCCTTTCTGGTGCTGAGTTTGCGGTTTATGCCGCAGAGGATATTTATACCCCGGATCACCAGGTGGATGAAGCGGGCAACCGCACTGTCATTTACCCAAAAAATACGCTGATCCAGAAGGTTACCACAGATGAAAAAGGAGAGGCCATTCTAAATGATCTGCCCCTTGGTACCTACCGTGTTGTGGAAACCAAAGCACCAACCGGGTTTGTCATTAACTCGGACAGCCAGGAGCTTACCTTCCTGTATAAAGATCAGAACACTCCAGTTGTGGAAGAAACCGTGGAATTTTCCAATAAGCGCCAGAAGGTAGAACTTAAAGTGGTGAAAGAGGATGCCGAAACTGGTAAAAAGCTGGAATGTGCCGAGTTTGGAATTTATAACAATAATGACATTTATTCCGGCGATAAGGTAATTGTAAAGGCAGATACCCTGCTTCAGAAGGTAAAGAGTGACAAAAATGGACTGGCACAGATTACCCTGGACCTGCCGCTTGGCAAGTATTATGTGAAAGAGCTTCAGGCACCGGATGGCTATGTTTCCTCGGATGAAATCCTGGAATTTGATGCCAGCTACCAGGGACAGGATGTAAAAGTAATCAAATTAAAAGCCACCAAGAAAAACCAGCCAACCACCGTGGAAATCACAAAGGCAGATGTAACGACCGGCGTGGAACTGGACGGTGCTTCCTTAATTATCCTAAATAAAAAAGGCGAAGTGGTAGATTCCTGGACATCTGTAAAAGACAAGCCGCATGTAATCAAAGGCTTAAAGGTTGGAGAAATCTATACTCTCAGGGAACAGATCGCACCATACGGCTATTTACGCACCACTGATATCAGCTTTCAGATTTCCGATACCGCAGAGGTACAGAAGGTAAAGATGGAAGATGATGTGCCGATTGCACGCCTGCTGGTAAATAAAAAAGGGGAGTTCATAGATGATGTTACCCTACTTGACAATGCAAAAGGTGTGGTAGAGCATTTCTTTAGTTATGTAACCGGAAGCCTGATGGATGTTTCCTTTAACGTGTACGCAGCTGAGGATATTAAAGCAGCGGATGGTGTCAGTGAAAATTACTATACAAAAGATCAGCTGGTGGGTACCATTACAACGGATGGAACAGGTATCGCAGAGCTTGACAATCTGCCTCTTGGTAAATATTACATTATCGAAAAAGAAACTTCCTATGGATATGTATTGGATGATGAGCCAAGATATGTAGACCTTACCTACCGCGACCAGGACACCCCGGTGGTAACCTATAGTGCAGACTGGCAGAACCGACGCCAGAAGGTGCAGGTAAATGTTCTGAAAAAAGAAAAGGACAGTGAAAAGGTTCTTTCCGGAGCCATTTTTGGACTGTTTGCAGCGGAAGATATTGTATCTGCAAGCGGCAAAGTCCTGATTGAGAAGGATACCATCATTGAACTGAAGACCACAGATGAAAGCGGCTGGATCCACTTTATGGCAGACCTTCCAATCAGTGCAAAGTATTACCTCAAGGAAATCTATGCACCAAACGGGTATGTGCGTGGAACCGAAACACAGGAGTTTACCTTTGAGTACCAGGGAGATAAAACCACCCAGGCAGTCTATGAATTTACTTTTGAGGATGTGCAGACTTCTGTGGAGCTTTCCAAGGCGGATTTAACAGATGGAAAAGAACTTCCAGGCGCGTCCTTGCAGGTTTTAGATTCCAATGGAACTGTAGTAGAAGAATGGATTTCTACCGATGAGCCACATCTGATCCGTGGCCTGCTGGTAGGCGAAACCTACACCATGGTAGAAACCAAACCGGCAGATGGCTACACCACCGCAGAAAGTATTGAATTTAAGGTGGAAGATACGGCCGAGGTTCAAAAACACCAGATGCTGGATGATGTGACAAAAGTAGAAATTAGTAAAACGGACGTGACAGATTCCAAGGAAGTACCTGGCGCAAAATTAACCATCCTGGACAAAGATGGAAAAGTGGTGGAAAGCTGGGTATCAAAAAAAGATCCGCATATGGTGGAGAAGCTTCCAGTTGGAACCTATACCCTTCGGGAAGAACAGGCACCGGATGGATACCTGGTTGCAGAAGAGGTATCTTTTGAGGTCAAAGATTCCGGAGAAGTCCAGAAGGTGGAAATGAAAGATGCCCGCCCAGTTGGAAAACTGGTTCTTAAGAAAACCGGTGCAGAAGATGGCTCCCCTCTTGCTGGAGCAGAGTTTGAACTTCGGATCAAGAAATCTGGAAAGGTTGTGGCAACCCTTGTCACTGATGAGGAGGGCATTGCTACAAGCGGAGATATTCCAATCGCTTCTTATAAAGATGGAAAGATGAAAAAAGAAATCGAGTACATCCTGGTGGAAACCAAAGCACCGGATGGCTATGTAAGAAGCGAAAAAGAGGAATCCGTTGTATTTACCTACCAGGACGATAAGACAAAAGAAATCGAGATCACAAAAGAACTTACCAATGAGCGGATCCCGACTGGTGACTATGTAAAATCCCCGAAAACAGGAGATGACACTAACATTTGGCTGCCAATCCTTCTTCTTGTTTTATCCGTTGGAGGAATAGCCGGAATCTTCTGGTACACCAAAAAGAAAAATCACGAGGAATAAGAAAACTGGACTGTCACGTTTGTGGCGGTCCTTTTTTCTTGCAAAAAAATTGGAAGTGGAGGAAATTTATGAAGCAGGTAAAAGAAATGGGGATTGTAGCGGTGTGCCTTTTGCTGCTTGGGTTTGGTATCTGTATGGGAACTGGGACGTTTCTCATGTATAGGGACGGAGAGCAGGAATATGACACCCTGCGGGAATACGTTGCCGTGGAGGAGCCAAAAGAAAGGAAAGATGGAGAAACACCGGAGGAAAACCAGGAAGAAACGGTTACCGTGGATTTTGAAGCCCTAAAAAAAATAAATCCAGAGATCATTGCCTGGATCCGAATCCCGGACACCAGGATTGACTATCCGGTTGTGCAGGGAACTGACAATGAATATTATCTAAAGCATACCTTTAAAAAGACGGAGCATGTAGCCGGGAGCATTTTTCTTGACAAAGATAACAGCCCGGATTTTACCAACCGTAAAACTATTCTATACGGGCATAATATGAAAGATGGCAGCATGTTTCAGGGGCTGCATAAATATGAAAGTGAATCGTATTTACAGGAGCATAATAAGGTATATCTGTATTTACCAGATGGGGAAGCCTTAACCTATACCGTCATAAAATGTGGCTATGTAAAAGCGGATAGTGATACCTTCTGGCTGGGAGAACAGGTGGAGACCAGGACACTTTTGTTATCCACCTGCGGCTCTGATTCTTCAAAACGGCTAGTGCTTTTTTGTGAACTGCCAGAGAAAGGTGAAGAGTCAGAGACAAATGGTGAGGATATAAGTATAGAAGTCTTTTAATTGCAGGAAGTTAAAATGCCATCTTTGATAGCAAAATTATCAAAGATGGCATTGTTTAGAAAGTGAAACTTAATTCGAGTTATTATGGCGTTTCCATATTTGCAGAAAAGGAAGTTATGGTCTCTGATTGCTTTGTGTGAAATTTTAACTGATTTTCAATATCACGTCCAGTGTACATTACTCTAAGAATTGTTACGACTTTCTTATTGGAATCAGGAATATAAAATATCACATAATTATCTACAGGTAATACACGAAGTCCACGACTTTTCCATGGTTCATTTTCATATTTTCGATACCGTTCTGGCATAATATCCAGACTTAAAATCTGTTCTTCAAGACGATCAAGCTGTCCGCTTGCATTTTCAGGGGATTGCAATTCAAATGCAATATATTCAAAAATCCCTCTTAAATCGTTGTCAGCCTGTTCAGATAATTCAACCTCATAGATCATATGCCATAATCATTGCGGATATCTGCAAAGGCTTTTTTCGCATTTTTAGCCCGTCCAGCTTGCATATCCGAATATCCTTTCTCCAATTCTTCATTGAATTCTGTTTCAGATAATGTATGAATGTCAACTGGTCTTGAAGATGGTAATTTCACTTCAAATGGAAGTCCCCTCTGTAAAATAATCTGTTTATAAAACATATTAATAGCACTGGAAGCTGGAATTCCAAGCGTAGACAAAATGTTTTCTGCTTTTTCTTTTACATCTGGTTCGATTCGTGCATATAAATTTGCTGATTTTGCAGCCATATAGATCCGCTCCTTTCAAGAGAAATAAGATATCTATAGTTATTATACACAAATGTCAGTACAATAGCAATACAATCTTGGGATTGAATCAGGTATAAATGGTGAATAGCTACTGTTCTGGAGACGATAAGATATATAGCAGAATATCTTCTTGACTATGATATATATCGCGATATGTACTAAACATAGAAAAGGAGCTTTGCTATGATGACAGCAAAATTGTTTGAAGATGCAGTGCAGAGTGCAACGGTGGAATCTGTTCATGCAGATTATATCATTACAAGAAATTTGAAAGATTTTACCAAAAGTAAAGTTATGGCATTTACACCAACCGAACTTTGGGCAAGAATTTGACTCTTGTGGTAAAAATGAAAAACATATTGTTTATAACACAAAATACAGAAAATGAATTGTTGACGCATACTATATCTTGTGTTATTATAATTTTGAGATTTGTATTTGTACCTGTAAAACAGGTAAGAATTTTTGGTTTCGGAGAAGTCCGGAAGAAAAAAATATGAGGAACATGGTTCCTGCCTTTTGTGAGAAATTAGGTCATTTAGAATGAAACGTTCTAAGTGGCCTTTTTTTATTGCAAAAAAACAAATACGAATCAACATCTTGAAAGGAGGAAGAATAAAAAATCCAAAAGAAAGGAGACTGGAAGAACTGGTAAGAGTAAAAGAAGGAAAATGATAACGGACATTTGGAATTCATTCTGAATGCCTTTTGTTATCAAATCAAAAACAACAAGGAGTGTGGATATGAATAAGTCTATATTTATTGGACGGATGGCAACGGATCCAAAGGTGATTTCCTCCGCGGGAAAAAAGACAGTCGCGTATTTTCGGATTGCAGTTGAGCGAAAATTCAGGCAGGAAGGAGCTCCAAATGCAGATTACTTTAGCTGTGTCACATTTGGGGAAAGAGCCGAGTTTGTAGCAAAGTATTTTTATAAGGGTAAAAAAATCGCTTTAGAGGGCGAGATGCATAATGATAACTATACAGGTGAAAATGGCGAAAAAGTATATGGTATGAGACTGATTGTAACTGACATTGAGTTTGCAGACAATAAGGACGAAAGCGAAAATGTGAGCCAGAACGGACGTACCAATCGGAATTCCTCACAGCCCTCACGAAATAGTGGATCAAATTCCAATGGACGATCCAGCCAGAATCCAGGAAATTCCTATCAAAATTCGCCATACTACAAAAACACGAACCAGGGGAAAACAAACCGTACAGGAAGTAAACCACAAAGAGCCCAGTCTTCACGCCAGACTTCACAAAACCGCTACAACGTAGACGAGGAATTTATGAATATGGGAAATGAAGAGATGGGAGATTTTTGCTGATAACAAAGGAGAAAAAATGGAACGAGTAAAAAAATGGTGCCAGGCACACCAAAAAGCCTGCCTGATAACTGGAATTATAGGAATGCTTCTGTCACCCTTTTTATGGCCGCTGTTTTTAGCAGTGATTGTACAGAGTCTGACACTGGGGCTTCCAATTGCAGCAGGTATCTATTGTTACAAATATCTAAATGAAAAAAAGGAGAATCCGAATGAGAATGATGAACAAAAACACAGCCACCCTGAAACCAAGAAACCAGCTCCCGGTAAAGTACGCGGTCATGCTGAAGCGCCCGGTGGCGTTCAAAAGAGTCCGGATGAAACGCGGTCAGAACCGGTAAAACAGAGGAGAAAACAAGGAAGAAAACAGGGAAGAAAAAGAGGTGTTTCCGGAGGTGATGGACCAAAATGAAATGTAAAGCAGTCCGGTGTATCTATTACAATGCAGGAAATGGATACACCGTTGCCTCCTATGTGACGGAAGAAAACCTTCCCAAGGAAGTGAGCAACCAGAAAAATGGCAGATATGGCATGTTTGTGGCAGTTGGAAATGAGCTTCCCACAGAGGATGGCCTTGAAGTAGAACTGAACGGAACCTGGAAAGACGGAAAATTTGGAATGCAGTATAAGGTTTCTTCTTTTCAGATTGCATTACCCACAAATACAGAAGGAATCAAGGCATACCTGGCCTCTGACCTAATTAAGGGAATCGGGCCAGTACTTGCCGAGCGGATTGTAGACCGCTATCAGGAAGAAACCTTTGCGGTACTGGAAAATGATCCTGAGAGACTGCTGGAAATCAAAGGCATTACCAGGAAAAAGCTCTCAGAAATTCTGGAAGGATACCGTGAAAGCGAGACTTTGAGGCAGTTAATGGTGACCTTATCTCCCTTCGGGGTGACACCAAGGAAGGTGGCGCAGATCCAGGAACACTTTGGAAATGCAGCCCCACTTATTATTCAGAACACGCCATTTCGTTTGTGCGAGATTCCTGGGTTTGGTTTTCTAACGGTGGATCCGATTGCGGTAAAAGCAAAGAATTTTAAGCCAGATGAGCCTATGCGGATCAAAGCAGCGATTCTTCATATTATGTCGGAAGCAGAGGGCGAAGGCCATCTATACCTGACTTGTGAGGAAATCTTAAAGCGGACAGCCCTGCTTTTAAACCATAAAAAGGAAACCGGACTGGTGCCAGAAAGAGCCATCCGGGATGCCGGAAATGAAATGATCCGTAAGGATGGTACCCTGGTGTGTAGTGATGGCGGATTTTATTTAAAGAATAGTTTTCGTGCAGAGCTTGGAGCAGCTGCATCTCTAGTCAAACTGATCCTGCGAGGTGGGACACAAAGTTATCAGGTGGACTCCATTATAAGCAGCATTCAGAAAAAAGAGAAGATTCTACTAAATGCCAGGCAAAAAGAAGGAATTTTAAGAGCATTTCAATATCCGGTTACCATCATTACCGGAGGACCTGGACGTGGAAAGACGACAGATATCAGCTTTATCATTGAGGTAGAGAAAATTCTTCATAAGAATGCGGAGATACTGTTATGTGCTCCAACTGGTCGTGCCAGACGAAGGATGAGTGATTGTACTGCTTACCCCGCCTTGACGATTCATAAAGCAATTGGGTTAAAAGGAGAAGCGGGGGAGGAAGAATGGGACGAAGAGAGTATGCTGGAGGCATCTCTTATCATTGTGGATGAGTGTAGTATGATCGACATGCCACTTATGGATAAGTTTTTGTCTCGGGTTCCTATTGGAACCCGCCTGGTATTCTTAGGCGATAAAGACCAGCTGGAATCAGTGGGTCCTGGAAATGTATTTAAAGAGATGATCGAATCCGGTGTGATCCCAGTTACGATACTAACAGAGAGCTTCCGTCAGGAAGGAAAATCCACGATTATTCAGAATGCGGATAAGATAAACGAAAAGAAAATCAATCTGGTTTTTGATGATACGTTCCAGTTTTATCCGGCAAAAGATGATGAAGAAGCAGCTGAAATTATCCAGAAACTCTACCGGGAAGAACTTCAAAAAAACGAAAACCGGGTAGAAGGGGTTCAGGTGCTCTCCCCGCTTCGAAAGGATACGAAGGTAGGTGCAGATGCATTAAATCCTGTCCTTCGGGATATCGTGAATCCGAAGCGGTATGGTTATCCGGAAATTAAGAATGGATCGACTACATATCGGGAGCGAGATCTCGTTATGCAGCTGAAAAATGAGGAAGATGTGGCAAACGGTGACGTTGGAGAAGTCCTAAATATCTATAAAGCAGACGGGAAAAGCAGGATGCGTGTAGATTTTGGGGATGGAAAAATCATGGAATATACCGAAGGGGATATATGGCCGCTAAATCTGGCTTATTGTATCACAGTCCATAAGGCACAGGGTTCGGAATATCCAGTAGTGATCCTGCCGATGCTCACCTGTTTTTATCGGATGCTGCGGAAAAATCTTTTCTATACCGCAGTCACAAGAGCAAGGCGTGGGGTGAAAATAGTAGGAAGTAAAAAGGCAATGGTAATCGCAATCAATAACGATACGGTGAGCAAACGAAATACCATGTTTGGTTACCGGATCAAAAAGATTTACAAAGCCTACCTGGAACAGGAAAAGAAATCAGCATAACAAAGATCAGCAGGATATGAGACGCGAAATGCTCATACCCTGCTTTTCCATATGGAGGAATCAAAATGCCAGAAATCTGTTTTTATGAACCATGGACCTATCAATTGGCATTGCCGGAAAAAATTGAGGCATATTTAAAGTTTGCAAAGAAAAAAAGAATCAGCTATGAAGCGGAAGACTGCTCCAGATATAATACGCGGACAAATGGAAAATCTGCCAAGCTTCATCCGCCCACTTTGGCTGCTATTTTTAAGCTTTTGGGAATGAAAGAGAAAGAAGAAGGTGCTGCCGGAATTCAGCTGGCAGAAAAGTCTGTTCGTTATTTTTGCCTGGAGTACCCGGTGAATCAGGAACTTTGTGTCATGACGTACAATTATCAAAACGGAAGATTCTGTGGAATTAGAAAGAAAAATGATCCCGCAGGAGAAACATCAAAGATGCCTGGCGTTTTAAAGGGAAAATCTACCGGGGAAGAGTATCTTGCAATGCTTGTCTATGCAAGTATAGTTCCCGAAAGCCAGTATTACGACGATGAGTTTCATACCTGCTTTGATGAACTGAAACGTGCTGTAAAAGCAGGACTGGCGGGGCAGGCGCTCAAAATGTCCTTTCGCTGCTGCGATAACCTGTATCTGCGGATGACTGCCACAACGGAGGATGCCATTTCTTTTGACCGGAACCAGTTTGCGGAAGGAAAACTGAAGGATAGTTTTCACCCCTTTGACCTGAACTCCGGAATTTATGCGCCAAATGCCTGTATAATTGGTACTTTTAAGGTGCTGGGAGTAAAAGGGAGGAAGAAAAGTGCTGCTATTTCGGAGTTAAAGATGGAGTATGCAGGACATTTTAATTGCCGGCATAGTGAAAAAGGGAGGATTCCCACGCTTCCAGAGGATTACATTGTGAGCCAGGAGGTGGAAGAAATTCTGGAAATGGTCGTTCATACCCCTGCAAGGCTTTTTATGATGACGGGGGAAGCGGGAACTGGAAAAACCACAGATGCCAGGATGGTTGCACAGATATTAGGTCTTCCCTATTATGTATTTACCTGTGGGCCTGGTACAGACGAGCTGGAGCTTCTTGCAAGTACGGTTCCAAACATGGGAACGAAAAAGAAAACGCTTCCAGTGCTTCCAGCCTTTTACGACCTTCAGATGGATCCAGCTTCTGCACTTTGTGTACTTAGCGGAACCTATGAAGAGGGCATTTCAGAAAAAGATGCATTTGAAAAAATTTTACGTCTTGCTTATGAAAAAGGATATGAAAGTGCAAGGGCTGAGAAGGATTTTTTGTTACGGGAATCAGAGATCATAAAAGCGTGCCGTCTTCCTTCCGTTTTGGAAATTCAGGAGCCGTCCATGATTGAAAAACCAGGGACGCTTACAAGACTGAACTCCCTTTTTGATGATGGGGCAGTGACGGATCTGATTAATGGGGAAAAAATCCGGCGGAATCCGGATACCATTATCATTATGACTACAAACCTGGATTATGTGGGCTGCGGAAACTTTAACCAGTCGGTATTATCCCGTATGAGCCTGATCCAGCCCAAGCAAAATCTCTCAGAAGAGAAAATGAAGCGGCGGGTTATTGCACGTACCGGATATGCGGATGAGAAAGGCTTAAACTTTATGGTTTCGGCCATTCAAAAAATCCATGCTTATTTGAAGGAAGAAGATCTTCAGGATGGTGTGTGCGGTTATCGGGAACTGGAAAACTGGGTGCGTACCTTTCAGGCAATTAAAGATGTCAGGCGCGCGGCACAGGTTGCGGTTATCAGTAAAGCCACAATGGATCCGGAGGAACAGGAACATCTGATGAAGACCTATGTGGAACCGTATTGTTAGAAACAGGAGAATCGAAATGAAGGATACTTATAGAGAGCGGATCAAGGAAGAACAAAAAAAGTTAAGCCCCAGTCAGGTCTTTTTTTCAGAAGGTTACCGGAAACTTTTTCGGGACCTTGCAAATGAAGTGGCAGGGGAAAAACTGGAGCAGCTGCTTTTGTACCAGAGTACAGAAGACGGACTGGCAGGCTGGAATGATGGGAAACGAATCGGCATCAACATTGGCAATCTCATCACAGGCAGCTTTTTAGAACTGGAACAAAAAAGTGACAGCCTGATCGGGATATTAGGACATGAATGCGGTCATGCCAGATTTACGGATTCTGCACTTCGGAAAGTCTATGTGCAGAACATGCTGGCAGGTGTCTGGTATCCGGATGCACCAGAGCCGGAAAACGAGGACGAAGAAAAAGCCCTGAATGAGATGGATACCTGTCTGGCCGGGAAAAATCCAGTGGTGGTTCCCCTTCTGACAGAATGTGCGTCTTATATCAGCAACCTTTTAAATGATGTGTACATAGAGGAAAAGATGTGCAGCCTGTTTCCTGGAAGTATCAAAAAAGGAATTCTGATCAACCGGAGACGAAACGTGGAATGGATTCCCCCGTTAAAAGAAATGCTAGAGGGAAATTCAGATCCGGTTTCTGTTTTTTTAAAGGTACTTGTACAGTATGCCCTCCGGGGATATGCCAATTCCTGGAATATGGAAAGCTGTGAGATGCTGGATATCTTAAATGAAGTGAAGCAGTTTGTGGATCTGTCGGTGACAGCGGACAGTGACCTTATCCGTTACCAGGCCACCAACCAGATCCTGCTTAAGATGTGGAAATATTTTCGGAATCTTTTGGAAGAACTGAAGCAGGAATGCAAGGAACCAGAAGAAAACGAGGAAGAGCCGCCGCAGGAGGAAGAACCGCCGGAAGCAGAAATGCCTCAGGAAGAACCATCAGAAAAAGAGCCGCCAGAAGAGGACGAGCCACAAGAGGAACCGTCGCAGAAAGAACCACCGCAGGAAGAACCGGAAGAAGAAAAATCAGCAGGGGAAGAAAATTCTACAGAGGAAGATAGAAAAGAGGCATCCCAGGGAGAAGGAAAATCCGTGGGAGAAGATGAAGAGGAAGAAACAGAAGAATCCTCCACAGGAGAAAAGGAATCCAAAGGGGAAGCGGAACCTGTAAAAGAAGGTGATACTTCTGGGGACAACAACCGGGAAGCTTCTAAGCAGACCGGGGATGAGGAGTCTCCAAATGCCTCAGAGGAGGAAAATAAATCAGAAACGGTATCTGAGAAAGCTTCTTCAGAAGAGAAATCTAAGGAAGCTGTAGGCGGTAAAGAAGGTCCAAAAGATTTTTCTTCGGATTCCTCTGATGAGGATCTGCCGACAGATATATCCGGAGCTGGTGGGGATGAGGCGAAAACAGGGGAACAAACAGGAGAGCTGACGGAAGAACAATTAAAAAAGATGGAAGCAGCCATGGGGGAGTATCTAAAAGAACTGACCGAAGATCTTCCCAAATTTATTCAGGAATCGGAAGTGGATGAGACTGCCTTACCGGAACTTGAAAATGCCACGGTGGTTCAGGTTTCGAAAGAGGATAAGGAAGAACGGGAAGGCGCAGATGAAAAATCTGACCTTATACTGCAAAAAATCCTTTTGGATTTAGTATCAGAAACCGTGAATCAGGATATGGGAGTAGAAGCCCAAAACCGTCTGCAGGAGGAACTGGATGGGATGGAATTTGAAGCAGCCCATAACATGGTAAAAAAAGAGGTTCTGTATAAGAACACCTTCACAGAAACAGAAAAAAGCTGGCTGTCTGCATATGAAGCTTCGGCAAGAAAGGTAGAAAAAAGGCTTCGGACCAGGCTTCTTCCAATCCTGGAAAACCAGAAGGAACGGACGGAACGTCGGATGTATCTTGGAAAAAAGCTGGATATGCGTGCCATTGCAGATCCAGGCGGTGCCGTATATAAGCGGACATTTCCAGGAAAGAAAACAGATGCGGTGGTCTGCGTGTTGGTAGATAATTCTGGCTCCATGATAGGTCATCGTATAGAAGCAGCCAAGGTAGCAGCCCTCACCTTATACGATTTTTGCAGGAAAGCCGGAATCCCCATTCTGGTTTACGGGCACCATACGGATGGTTACGATCATCGTGATCCAAGTGAGGAAACCGTTTATTTTCACAGTTATGCAGAGTTCGAGGAAGACAGAAACGACCGTTTGCGAATTATCACTATGGAAAACGATGGCAGTAACCGGGACGGGGCAGCCCTTCTATTTATGGCAAATAAGCTTTTAAAACGTCCGGAAAAACAAAAGCTGTTGTTCCTTATCAGCGACGGACTGCCAAATGCGACCTGTTATTTTGGAAGCTATGCCATAGCAGACTTAAAAAGAATCAAGGAAAAGTTAGGGAAAAAAGGAATTTTGTTTCAGGCAGCAGCGATTGGCTGGGATAAAGAAGCTATCCGGAAGATTTATGGAAATGCCTATCTTGATATATCAAGCTTAGAGCAGCTTCCCATCCGACTGACAAAGCAGCTGGCAAAATTACTTCGAAGAGTAAACTAAAAGGAGGAGCATGATGCAGCATAAAAAAAGAAAAAAGATTTATTCCGAACAGTTGTTACAGATCCATGAGGATTCAAAAAAGATACATCCGGGAAAGGAAATCTACGCAACCGGGTATGTGATTGAGCTGAAAAAAGATTGTTATTTTGCAGGCTTTCAGGATGGAAAAATTCTGTGCCGCTCATTTGAGTATGCCCGTTATTTTTCTAACACCCACAGTGCGGAACAGTTTGTAAAAGAATATCTTGGATATGCAGGATTAAGATGCAATCTTTGCAAGGTGGCCTGGGGGCTTGCCGTTCACGGATTGGAGTCCGGATGGAAGGAAAACCTGAAGCCCTATAAAAATAAGGGGCAGATCCTTTATTTCTCGTCTTACCACGATGGCGTAAACTATCAAAAAGAAAACCATCTGGAACAGACGACCTATGTTCTGCCTCTTGTGGACAGGGAAAAAGAACTTTATATTGCAGCGTAACTTTTGGGGGGACAAGTCGTCCCCCCTTAATTAATAGGAAGAAATAATTTTAAATGGAGGCAATAACATGACCGTAAGGAAAGCTGGAAAAGGAATCGTAAGAAGCGGAGGCGGAACTTACCAGATTGGATATACCGACCTGTATGGAATGGAACAGGAAACGGAACTTAGTGCATTCGGGATGAAGGATCTGGAAGAATTGTGGAGTTCCTTGTGCCCGGAATTTGAATGCCGAAAAAACAGTATCCGCTATATAGAAAGAGCGTGAAAAGAATAAGGTAGGACTTTGTACCTGCAGAAATGGAGTGAAAAATATGGGAATGTATCATAAAAATCACCTGGTGGGACCTGGATTTAAAAGAATGGCAAAACGCCAGACTTCAAAAGGCATGAGAAGGGCAGCGAAAAAAAGCTGTCAGGAACTTTTTGAGGACAGTATTACACTGACCAGAAAAAGCCATAACCTGCATGGAATTGATGCATTTAAGTTTAGTTGAAAAAGGAGAGGCAAAGAATGGAATGGAACATCTATAAAGACTGGCTGGATCCCGTCTTGTACCGGCAGATGGTATCCATGATCTATCAGCTGTCCTCAAATGCGGACAAAGAAGCATTTTTAAAACAGGAGAGAGAAAACAGCCTGTTTTATGGAATCTGTGAGCACAGCATGGAGGAAGAATATAATCTTCACTATCCCGGAGAAGTATTAGAGCGTATGAAAGAGCGGAGAACCATGACAAAACCGGTTTACCGGGCTCTTGGGCTTGCGCTTGCAGGGACATCCTGCATTCAGGAGACCTGTATGTTTAATGGTACCCAAAAAAGCGGCTTCTGGAAACAGTTTGGCAAGGTACTTGGAGAAAAGGATTTGTGTTACCTTGCAGTCCGGTGTCTGCTTGCAACAAAAGATCGCAAGCTCTGGGTGGATGCCCTGCACCAGTATCCATATGAAAAAGTGGAGGAAATGATCTTTATCCTTTCCGTTTTTCCAGAGTCGGATACGTTATGGCAGAAATTAAAGGGAAAGATCGCGGCCTGCTTTGGAAGGGAACGCAGGCTGTCTGTTTACGAAGACTGGCATTTTTATGCCTGGATTGCCATGAAATATGAGAAACGGCTGAAAAATGACCGGACCAAAGAAACTGCGGTGTTAAAACAGGTGGTAAAACTTTCCCAGACAAATGCGGCGAATGCAAACGAGGCGTTGGAGGAACAGCTTATAAAAAATGGATATAAAAAGGAAGAGGTCATTTTTTTAAATGGCATATTGACAGGGGCACGAAGATACCTGGATCCGAACTCATTGACTGCGGAGAAGATTGCAGTAAAGGTATTGAAAACCTTTCTGCCAGGAGAAAAGATGTATCCGGATGTGGTGTATGAGTTATGTGAAACTTTTTTAAGAAAATACGACTGTTTTCCAGTGCGTCTTGGTGGACAGGAAAAAATCCAAAATTGCCTGTATGGAATGAAGGTGGAAAATGTCCGGACTTTCTTAACGCTGTTTCCTTTTCGAAAAAATGGGATGAAAGAGTGGCATTATATTAATTTAAACCAGGAAAAATGGCACTGCATGGCCACGCAGCTTAAGGAGGAAGAGTTTGAAAAGTGCGTAAATGACACCCTGCGAAATGGGACATTTGAAAAACCAGAGCTGGAATCCTATCTTGCAGCCTATCAAAAGTTGACCGGACGGGAGTATGTGGAAATCTTCTGGAAGAAAATAGATTACGATCTTCGTCATGTCTTTCATCTGTTAAGCGAAAATGAGATCCTGGATGCCGTCGGTCTTATGAAACAATTTTTAAAGGAATACCGGGAAATGAGAAACAAAGAACCGGATCCGGATGCTTTTGAACCGATCCCTTTTATCGGAGAGGCTGATACCGGGGAGGATCAGACCGGGGAGGCAGAAAAAGTATTTGGGGAGAAATGGGATAGCATGTTGTATTACCTGAAAGCAGATATGGAAGATATAAATACCATGACCAGTTTTTCCATGTTAAAGCTCGTCATTACCCAAATTGGAATAGAGGGAATCCCGGGAATTCTGGAACCATGGAGCATGATCCAGAGATCATTTTCTTTGTATTCGTATGGAATTAGTCGTGGAGAATGCGAGATCTGCCGCCCGCTGTTGGAAAGAGGTGTACATCAGGAATTATTTATGTGGATCGAGGAACATCTGTTTTTAACAGATGTTGGAAACTACATCAGCTTTTTGAGGAGCATCCTGTTAAAAGACAGTACAGGACTTTGGATGGAACCAAAGGAAGCTATGCAGATGGCAAAAGAAATCCTTCCCTATCTGGAGGACAGTAGTGGGAAAGAAACGCTGCGAAGAAAATACATGTCAGAGGAAGAACTGCGAAGCCTTGAAATGGAAAAAGAGTGGAAACAGATACAGGAAACAAGGATGCGAAAGCTGGAAGAGGAAAAGAAGATCAAAAAGGAATTTAATTTTCTGCTTCGGAAAAATAAGGGGACAAATCAGCTTTTCGAACAGATCTATGACTTTTATTACTATGGAAGATATGCGGAAAATTCCTTACGTGCCAGGATCATTCTTTCCTATATGCGGGATTATCTGGACAGAAGAGGAAAAATTGTAACCAGCAAAGAGGAAATAAAATATCTGTTGTTGCTGATTCAGAACCTGTATAAAAATGAACAGATAGAGTTAGAGGGCATCAGGCAGATGGTAGATTTGATGGAGGTTGCATAATGATTGAAGTGATAAAAAGACATTTAGCGGAACGAAATATGCTAAAAACGGCGGGACTCTCTCTTTGTTACCTGGAAAAAAAGGGAGAAGAAAAATGTGTACGGGCAGCAGAAGCCATCATTCAAAATGAGGTTATGGATGTGATCCCGTCCTTGTGGGAACAGGTATGTTTGTACATGATGGAAGATCCGGAAACGATTACCTATCTTGGAAACCTGAAAAAAGAGGGATGTGAGCTGAATGCATACCGGTTCCAGCGGATCCTATTGGATGCAGGGATAGATAAAGTTTCAGATTTTTCCTATGAACAGGTAAAAGCCGTGTATTTTGATCCGCTGGTAACCGATGGAACCGCTTATTCTTATATGAAATATTATGGAGAGCAGAATGTAAGCAAAGAAGAAAAAGAACAGCTGGTAAAAAGTATTGCCATGTGTATGGATGTGCTGGACTTTGAGAAGGCAGGGGAAAAAGACCGTATGCTGCTTGTGAATCCGGTATTTTCCTCAGAACTGCTGCTTAATTTATTGGAAAATGTAAACAACCTTAAAATTCTTCAAGATCAAGGCCTGATGGAGCTTGTCAATACGCTTGCCGGGTACGAGGCTGACATCTGTTCCTTAAACCAGAAGCAGTTCGATCAGATGAAGGAAAGACCTGTTGAGATACTGGAAAAGTTAAGGATTGTGACCAGGTACATTGAAAAAGAGAATCTGACAGATGGATTAAACTTATGGCTGTGGAATGAAGCTCTGTATGAGGATCTTTGTAAGCTGGAACGGGCATTTACAGATGGCGCGGATTCAGTCGAAGTATTTTCCAGTAAAGTGTCCTATGTGAATACCCTGTACCAGAATCCCTTATCTAAAATTTCCCTGTCCAGTTTAAGTGTAGAAAAATCAGAGCTTCTATTATATGCCATCACACAGAAAAAAAAGGCATTCTTAAATCTCATCAATGAGGAACCGGAACTTTTTTATGATCTTCCAAATGCTTCCATGCTGTTAAAGAAAGAGATGTACCAGGAGTATATAAACTTAAATACCCTCAACCGGAAGAATTTAAAAGATAGTGCGGATCTGATTTTATCGAATGATAGATTCGAACTTTTGGCAAAGCGGGAGCATACATTTGAAGAGTTAAAGCTTCTTTGTACTGCAAAAGAGGCGTTGATCCGTTTGTATGAACAGCTGACCTGCAAATGTGATGAAAGACTCCTGGTTCTTCGGGAACTGATAAAACGGGAGTGTGTGCCGTATTCCTTTTGGAAAGGACAGATAGAACCACTTGCAGCTGCGTTATCCCAAAAGCCGTTATCCAGATGGATCCGGGAGGACTTTTGGAACATTCCGGATTTAAGCTATGGAACGGCACTGTGGCTTTTGGTGTACCGCGAGCAGCTAAAAGGCATGGAAAAAGAGATCACCATGGAACAACAGGCTTTTTTTCTATTAAAGGATCTGGAACTTATAAAAGAGTGTACTTCTTTTGGGGAATTAAAGGAAAAACTCGTTGTGCAGGATGTGTCATGGAAAGTACTGTGTAAAGAATTTTCATTTTCAGAGGAATTTGTACAGGAAAATGCAAAGCGGATCGAAGAATTTATTTTGGCCGGTGGTGCTGAGATAATGGCAATATTCTTAAAAGAGCGGCCGACTAAAAAGGAAGAGATACGAAGACTGGTAACTGCGGAGTTATTGCGAAAATTCCAGGAACTGAAATATCCGTCTGGGGACCTTATACGTGAGATTGATTTTGATGTACCTGTAGAAACAGAAAATGAATGGAAAAAGGATCTGATACATACCAGTGGAAATCTGGTAGCATACGAGGAAACAGGTCTTCTTCCGGTCATGCAGATTGGGGAAATCCAAACTCATTCCTGTATTTCTTATCGTACTGGTCATAACAGCGAATGCCTGTTATCCTGTTTTGATTCCAACAAAAAGTTTTTGTTTATTAAAAAGAATGGCCAGGCAGTATTTCGTGCCATGTTAAGGCTGACAAAGGGATCCTTTGCAGATAATAGAAAACGAAAAGGAATCGAATTTGCAGACCTGTTAAAAACAGATGAAAAAAATATGGATGAAGGGGAAGAACTGGTTCTGTTTTTGGAACGGTACTATGAAAAAAATTTATCTACTGAGGAACTGGATGAGGCAGTGAATCTGGCCATTACAACTGCAAAAGAAAAGGCCAGAAAACTTGGAGCACGGTTTGTGCTTAGCACGCGTTACAAGGATGACGTGAAAAGAAACGAGTATGTAAAAAGTCATTATTATTTATATATTTCCAAATCCAAAAACGGCAGCCAGTACCTGGATAGCTTATACGGGGAAGCGTCGGTTTCGGCTTCTGGAGACTATAGCAGCAATATCTTTTTGCTGGAAAATAAAGAACAGGAGGTGGCTGCGTGAGCGTGCAGGAACTAAGAAAAGAACAGGCAAGAAATTTAAGGTACAAAAAGCCCATTGCAAAAGGACTGAATTGGCAGGATATTTTAAGAAAAAATGAGCGAGGAAGTGTATATGGCAAGGGCATTGTACGATTTATGTAGAAAGGACGGAACGGTGATGGTTTATTCCATCACCGGACCGGAAGTGGCAGCAGCAATCGGCTGTAAGCTGCAGGATGTTTATAATTCTGCATGTTATGGACAATTGATCCAGCATACCTATTATGCGGAAGTGATTGACCGTCCGCTTAGCAGGCGAAAGGATATTACCCTTTTAACGGAGTATGACCGTGTCCGCAAGGTATTTTTACGAAAGTATGGAAGCGCATCGGAGAAAAGAGACGTGACAAGATAAAAAGAAAAGGGATAAGAGAGGAACCTATTTATGAGAAAAATCGAACAGAAAGAGTTTTGTGAAAGATATGATGCAAGAGGGACATTTTACAATTGTCAGATGAAGATGCCGCAGGTATCTTCTAAGCTGGAAACGCTGCTTGCAAACAGTAAAATCGAATGCAGGGAGCTCTATGAAAACCAGATGGAGAAGATCACTGATGCAAAGAAGCTGGCAGACTGGATCCGCGATACCTATATGCGTGTCAAAAAAGCGCGTGTTGTGTTATATGCAAGAGCGTGTCTTACGGTGATGATGGCAGCTGGCTATTCAGTCCGGGGCATGCGTCTTCCACAGAAGAACGAATGTGTGACAACCTGGTGGAAGTTAAAACATGTCATGAAAAGAAAAGGGCAGCTTACCGTAACGTATAGAAGTGCATTAGGTCCGCTCCAGAAGGAAAAGGCGGTTGTATTTGGAAGAGAGACGAAATAGGATTAGGGGGGCTGGAAACAGCCCACCATTTTTGGGAAGAAAATTATGAATGTTAGGGAAGCAGACGACAACAGATCAAAGAACCAAAAGACGAATAAAAAAATATAGCACAAATTTTCATTTCTCCATATAAACTACATATTAGTGTGTTAAGATACAAAAGCAAAGATTTATAAACACAAAGTAAGTTGCAAGACTTGTATCAGGGCAGGAGTGTACGATGCTAAAATATATAAAAAGTAAACTTAGTATAAAAATTTTCCTCATTATATAATTGTTCTAATGGTGATCGTAGGGTGTACTTGTGGCTTTATTTCTATATTTATGCCCCACAGCCTTTCTGGTTCTTTGAATAAAGATTTGGATGAAAAAGCCTTGCAGTTAGTTGATTTCTTAAAAGACTATACCCTGGAAAATGCAGAGGGGATTATCGGGAATTTTAGTAATCAAAATGCGACACGAGTGATTCTGGAAGACGAGAACGGGACTACTGTTCGTGAGTGGAATTATCATGGCATATATAGTGCGTGGGAAGAAGGCGATGTCACGGTACAGGAGGGTACATTTGTTGCAACTACATCTGATGAAATTGAAGAAATAGCAGAGGAAACTGTAGATGTTGGGAATTCAACGGAAGAAAGTCTGGAAGAGCAGGCCATGGGACAATATCCAGTTTCTTTTAAAGAAGATGAAAAATCTTATAATCTTTATGTCTATGGTCCTGATGGAAAGGTGAATTTTGGGGTGGCAGTGATAAATAGGATCCTACCCTGGGCGTTTCTAATTTTTTTTTTCATTTCCATCATTGTGAGCTATTTTTATTCCAGATACCTTACCAGACCGGTAACGTATTTAAGTGAAGCCTCTCAAAAAATGGCTGACCTTGACTTTTCTATCCACACATCCATGGAAAGAAAAGACGAACTTGGACGTGTTGCAGAGAATTTGGATTGTTTGGCTAGAGACTTGAATCTGGCATTAGAAAAACTTCAAGCTGCTAATTCAAAGCTCAAAAGTGAGCAGGAGCTGGAACGGGAACAAAGCCAGCGCACAAAGGAATTTTTGACAGCAATTACGCATGAACTAAAAACGCCGATTGCAATTTTGAAAGGGCAGATTGAGGGAATGAAAGATAACATAGGTGCGTACAAGGATCGTGACAAGTATCTGGCAAGGGCAGCCATGGTGGCGAAGAATTTCGAAAATATGGTTCAGGAGATTTTGGTGATTGCAGAAATTGGTTCAGCTGACTTTCACGTAAAGAAAAACGAAATGGATTTGTCAGAGCTTGTTCGCAGCGAAGCAGAAGCGTTAAGCGGGCTCATGGAAGAAAAGAATATGGAGCTTACCTTATCCCTGCCTACAAGC
>PPYF01544690.1_pt1 | contig 36292 bp, 30 predicted proteins | sample 1559871 | NCBI WGS metagenome assembly PPYF01 (sample SAMN08240021, study PRJNA423297) | Human gut metagenome, whole genome shotgun sequencing project.
AGGTAGGATGCGGTTCGGCCATGTCAGGACTGAAAACTTCGTTTTCGTCTTGCCATTGCGCTCACCTTTCACTACCTTTGCAAAAGTTTAATATAAAAAATATTGTTTATGAAAAGATTTCTTTTGATGCTGTTGCTGACCGTTTCGGCAGTAACCGCGAGTGCACAGTTTTATGTTGGTGGTACATTCAACGTGTGGCGTTATGACAAGACTGAACAGACTGAGTTTACCATAGCTCCCGGTTTGGGATATGAACTGAATGACAAATGGGCCGTTGGAGGTGATTTGCTTTATTCGTCTTTGAGCGAAGCGTACGACCGCTTTGCACTGGCACCTTATGCCCGTTTTTCTTATTTCCGTCACGGTGCTGTCAGTTTGTTCCTGGATATGGGCTTTGGTGTGGGTGTCTATGATATTGATGGAGAGAAGGACTCTACCACCGCATTTCAGATTGGTGTGAAGCCGGGCCTGGCTGTGGATTTGGGCAAAGGTTTCCGCCTGTTGACGAAAGTGGGCTTCTTTGGCTATGACGATGAGTTCAGCCAGTATGGCGAGCGGGGATTTGGCTTGCGGCTCAGCGGCAACAATCTGTCCTTCGGCGTAGAATATGTTTTCTGATAGATTTTAAGGAATAGCGATATACGCAGGGTTGTTCCCCCTTTTGTGCGGAGCATTGCACGTGAGTGCTTTGCCGGTGCAAGGGAAATGACCCTCAAGGAAAAAGAGGAGAATCTGCAGCGGGATTGCGCAGGTTCTCCTCTTGCTTTTTTAGTGGTTACCGCAAGTTCTGTTGTAGCCCTTGGGCTGAAGTGCGGCAAATGAAAACGGAGGGTAAAAACAATCCTTACTTTAGGAAAAACAAAAGTACTGAGAGAATTTTCTAAAGTACTGACTGTTTTTCCTAAAGTAAGGATTGTTTTCTGCCGGCAACGGCTTCTGCTGTTCGGCAGGGCCGTTACTGGAAATAAACTCTCTTGACCCGTTCGGAAACGGAGGTGAGAATCTCGTAGGGGATGGTGTCGAGCCATTCGGCCAGTTGGGCAACGGGCAGGTGGTTGCCGAAGATTTCCACCGGGTCGCCTTCGCGGCAGGGAATGTCGGTGACGTCAATCATGCATACGTCCATGCAGATGTTTCCCATGTATGGAGCCGGACGGCCGTTCACCAGGCAGTAGCCGCGGCGGTTGCCGAGATGGCGGTTGAGGCCGTCGGCATAGCCAATGGGGATGGCGGCGATGCGCGATGGGTGCTCGGTGAAGGTGCGTCGTGAATAGCCGATGCTTTCGCCGGCCGGAACGTCGCGGATTTGCAGAATGGTGGTGCGCAGCGACGCCACATTGTGGAGCGTGCGGTTGTCTATGGGGTCAATGCCGTAGAGGCCCAGTCCGAGACGCACCATGTCGAGATGCCGTTCGGGGAACCGTTCGATGCCGGCGGAGTTGCAGATGTGCCGCAACAGATGATGGTGGGGGAAGGCGGCCTGCAACTGGCGTGACGCATCGTCGAAGAGACGGAACTGGCGGTCGGAGAAACTGTCGAAGTCGGGGCTGTCGCTACCCACAAAGTGGGAGAAGACGGAGCGTGGCAGAAGGGCATCCTGATGGCGCAGGCGGTCGATGAGTTGCGGCATTTCGGTCAGCGGATGGAAACCCAGGCGGTGCATGCCGGTGTCCAGCTTGATGTGTACGGGGAAACTTTGTATGCCTTCCTTTTCTGCGGCCCGTATCAGAGCTTCCAGCAGGCGGAAACTGTAGACTTCGGGCTCAAGGTTGTATTCGAACAGTGTGTTGAAGGCTCCTTCTTCCGGGTTCATGATGAGTATTCCCGACGTGATGCCGGCGCGGCGCAGTTCGGCTCCTTCATCGGCCACGGCTACGGCCAGATAGTCAACGCCGCGGTCCTGTAGCGTCCGGGCGATTTCGATGCTGCCGGCACCATAGGCCGATGCCTTGACCATGCATACCATTTTGGTGGAGGGCTGGAGGAAGGAACGGTAGTAGGCCACATTGTCGGCCAGGGCTTCCAGGTTCACTTCCAGCGTGGTGGCATGTGCACGGAGGGAGAGTTGGGCGGCAATCTGTTCAAAGTTGAAAGGCCGCGCACCTTTTATCAGTACGGTTTCGTCGTGCAGCGTGTCGAGCAGTCCGCTTTGCAGCAGTGCAGCCGTGTCGCTGAAGAAATGTTTCTTTACGTTGAAAAGGCTGTGTGCCGCCGATATTTCCGGTCCCACGCCGATGAGATGGGTGACGCCGCGTCCTGCTACCATCTCAGCCACACGGCGGTAAAGTTCGGTTGCCGGAATGCCGCTCTGCAGAATGTCGCTGAGAATGAGCGTCTGTGCTGTTCGGGGCAACTGGTCGGGCTGCTGACTGTCGGCGGCAAAGTGCCGGCGGTGCATGAAGTCGAGGGCGATGTCGAGCGAATTGACGTCGGAGTTGTAACTGTCGTTGATGAGGATGCAGCCGCGCACTCCCTGCTTCACTTCCAGACGCATGGCCACCGGCTCCAGTCGCCGCATCCGTTCGGCCAGTTCGCCGGCGGGCAGATGGCAGTAGAGGGCGGCAGCCAGGCAGTGGATGGCGTTTTCCACGGAGGCATCGTCGGTGAAGGGAAGGTCTGCAGCGCCGATAGTGGCGTCGTACCCTTCGGGTCCGTGGTAGATGTAGTCAATATGAGTGAAGGCGTCGTTGCGCTGCATCCGGCTGATGTAGAGGGGGGCGTCGGCCTGTTGACAGGACCATCCCAGCAGATGTCCGTGGAAAGCGGCGCGGGGCAGGCAGGCCTTGATGGTGTCGTCGTCGGCCTTGTAAACGAGTGCTTCACAGTCGTCGAAGAGGGAGAGTTTTTCCAGGCACTTTTCCTCCATGCTGGAGAAATTTTCCTGATGTGCCGTACCGACGTTGGTCATGATGCCGATGGTGGGCTGGATGATGGCACGCAGCGCCGGCATTTCGCCGGGGCGGGAAATTCCTGCTTCGAAGATGGCGATTTCGCTCTGTGCATGGAGCAGCCAAACGGAGAGGGGAACACCGATTTGAGAGTTGTATGAACGGGGCGAGCGTGTCACGGTCATGCCCGGGGCCAGCAACTGGTAGAGCCATTCCTTGACGATGGTTTTGCCGTTCGAGCCCGTGATGCCGATGACAGGCAGACTGAAGGCTTCGCGATGGCGTTCGGCCAGGCGTTGCAGCGCCTGAAGCGGACTGACGACCAACAGGAAATTGGCGTCGGCATACAGAGATTCGGCAGCTTCAGGAAGAGTGTCGACTACAAAGTTGCGCACACCTCGGCGGTAGAGGTCGGGGATGTACTTGTGCCCGTCGCCCAGGCGGGAACGGAGGGCAAAAAACAGGCTGCTTTCCGGAAAAGCCAGGGAACGGCTGTCGGTCAGGAGCCAGCCGATTTCGGCTCTTGCGTGGCCGAAACGGTGCGCACCGGTGAGGGTGGTGATTTCCTCAATGGAATAATGCATGGTGTATATCTTTTTCAGTCGGAAAAATGTTTCTGAAAGTGTGAAAGGCCGCAGGCTATGATGGGCGTGGCGGCCTATACGGGTGGTTCCTGCTGCCATTTGTGCAGGAAGGCGGCTTTCCTTTCTTCGCATTGGTGGGCGAAGCGGCGCGCACTGTCCGATTCCGGGTGGAGAGGGCGGTGTGCGAAATCGCGCAGTAGTGCACCCTGCTCGTCGGCATACTGGCAGAGTAGCGGGGTGAAGGCCCATTCGCGGAAACGTTCCCACACATAGTCGACGGCCTGGTCGGAAGGGTGGAGCATGTCGGGGGCATAAAAACGGTAGTCGCGCAATTCGTCGACTACGATTTCATAGGCTGGAAAATAGCCGGCGTTGGAGTGTTCCGCGCACCAGAGGTCGATGGCATGCAGGAGCCGGGCTTTGCTCAGCTGGCTCTCGTGGAGGCCGTATTTGCGGTAGCGGTAAGGACTTACAGTAAAGATGATTTGCAGAGCGGGAAATTGTTCGGCCAGCTCGTTCAGCAGGGCGTTCCCTTCGTCAAGCAGCGCATCGAAGGGCAGTGTTGCCGAGGTAAAGCGTTGTTGGGGTTGCTTGTGGCAGTTGGCCACAAGCGAGGAGCGGGAACAGTCGGGCGAAAGGAAGTAGCCCTGGTCGGTGCTGAGGGTGATGAAAAGGGCTTCCGCCTGGTTCAGGACGTTCTGTGCCTCCTTTCGGCGTTGCAGAATGCCTTCAAGGCAGGCTTCGCGTGTGGCGGCGGCAAATTCGCCCGCGTAGAGCCAGTGGCGCCAGAGTCCGTCGGGGCCTTCAAAAAGCGGGTCGTGCCGGCAGTCTTCGGTGTGACCGAGCAGCAGGCGGATGGCCGTGAAGATGCTGCCGGGATTGTAGAGCACGCCGTTGGGATTGACGGCTACATGGCCGGCCGGAAGACTCCCGGCCATTCGGCGGCCTATGTGCTCGGCGAAGCAGGAGCCGATAAGTACTACCCGCGATGTGGGCGTGAGCTGCAAGCGGCGGGCCGGCAGCTGTACGATGGTTCGGAATTCCATTTTATTCCTTTTCTGAATTGTGCCGCAAAATTACGGAAAAATAATGATTCGGTATTCTTATTTTCTTGGCTATATTCAGAAGGATATGTGATGTGGATGAATGTGGCTCGGCCATGCCAAGCCTGAAAACTTCGTTTTCGTCTTGTCATTGCTCTCACCTTTCACTATCTTTTCATAAGATAGGATGCGGCTCGGCCATGCCAAGCCTGAAAACTTCGTTTTCGTCTTGTCATTGCTCTCGCCTTTCACTATCTTTGCAAGCGACTGGAGAGGGCGAGGCGCGAAGATAGGATGTCATGCCTTGTTCGTACGTGCCTGAAACTCTTTGACGGCATGGCCGCATGTTTTCTCCGGTCTTATGAATGCTGATAAAATTAATGGGTATGAAATATCTGATTGTATCTGATATTCACGGTTCGCTGCCGGCACTGGAAAAGGTGCTTGAGCATTATGAAAGATGGGGCTGTGAAATGTTGTGCCTGCTGGGCGATGTGTTGAACTATGGGCCACGCAACGGCTTGCCCGAGGGGCTTGACCCGTTGGCGATTGCGCAGCGGTTGAATGCGATGGCCGACCACGTGGTGGCATTACGCGGAAATTGTGATTCGGAAGTGGACCAGATGCTGCTGGATTTCCCGGTTCTTACGGATTACGTAATGCTGGTGGATGGCGGGCGTCGGCTTTTCTTGACGCACGGACATATATATAATGAGGAGCGGTTGCCAAAGGCTGGGGTGGATGCCTTTTTCTACGGGCATACACATTTGCCGCACATTACGCCGAAAACCGCTGGCCGTCCGCTGATTTGCAATACCGGTTCTCCTACGTTTCCCAAGGGAGGCAATCCGCCTACGTTCGCTCTCTATGAAGAAGGGCGGGTGTCATTGCATCTGCTCGACGGAACGGAGTGGGCTGCGGCCGCTTTCTGACGGGGCATATACGGCAAACCCTGCCGGCGGATGTTCCATCGGGGGCTTCTGCCGGCAGGGTCTGCTGGGCGGGCTTCCTTATAATAAAAAAGGGAAGTCTTTTTATTTGACATAGAATACGCGTCCGGCTTTGCGTGGACGGGCTTCAGGAGCCGGACCGTCTATGTAGCCGATGGCGCAGTGTCCGATACCTTCATATTCCCCTTCTACACCGATTTCCTTCAGCCATTCTTTCCATTCGGGCAGCTCGAACTCCTGGCGGGCGCGGTTGATCCAGCACGATCCCAGTCCCAAACTGTGAGCTGCCAGCATCATGTTGCCGATGACGAGTGAACCGTCGGGGATATAAGTCGGAGTAGTGGGCTTGGCCAGTACGATGATAATTACCGGTGCGCCGTAGAAGGGATCTTTGACAGGCATGTCAAAGAAGCTGGCATTAATGGCTGAAAGGCGGTCGCGCACTTCTTTGTTGGTAACGGCGATGATGGCCCACGGCTGGCGGTCGTGGCCGGACGCAGCATAAGTGCCGGCTTCGATAATCTGGTCAATCAGTTCCTGTGGAACCATGTCGGACTTGAACTTACGTATGCTGCGGCGTGTTTTGATGTTTTCGATAATGGCATTCATAAATAAAAAAGATATAGGAAAAATGTTTTTTTCGGTTCTTATTGATTGCAAATTTAGAAAAACCCACTGAATTCTGGCGTTTTTGGTGGAAAAACTCGTAAGTTTGCCGCGTCAAATGAAGGGCCGGCTTAGCTGTTGCGGCTTATGGCAGTCATCCATTGAGTGGGTTCTGGCGAGTAGGGATACGGGCCGGTATTGCCGTCGAACGTGGATGGTATATTTTTTGAAACAGGAAATTATGGCAGAAGAATTGAAAATAGCGTCGGGCACGAAGGAAGAGAAATACCGTCTGCTCTTGGAGCAGGTGGTGGCACTGACTGCCGACGAGAGCGATGACATCGCGAATATGGCCAACGTGTCGGCCATGATACAGGAAACCTTTGGCTTCTGGTGGACAGGTTTTTACCGCGTGCAGGAGGAAACCTTGGTGCTCGGACCCTTTCAGGGCCCGCTGGCCTGTACCCGCATTGCCTACGGGCGAGGTGTATGCGGTTCGGCCTGGAAGGAACAACGGACATTAGTTGTGCCCGATGTAGAACTCTTTCCGGGACATATTGCCTGCAGCAGTGCTTCGCGCAGCGAAATCGTGGTGCCGGTGTGGCGTGCGGGCCGCATCCTGGCTGTACTTGATATTGACAGCGAACACCTGGCCACTTTTGATGAAACGGACCGCCTGTGGCTGGAACGGTTGGTTGCGGTTTTTGACCGTTGACGGACAACCGGATGTGCTGCCGGCAACTCCTTTCGTGTCGGAAAGGCTGGGAGGGGGCGATTCTCCATTTTCCCATGGCTTTTTTGGCTGTGTGCATAGGAATCGCTACCTTTGCGATGCCCGTTCGCGGGTCGGATTTATTGATGTAGACAATTAATATTTTATAGACAGAAAATATGAATAGTATTCGCTTAGAAATCGGCCAGGCATCCCGTTTCCTGGCAGCCGGTGCAGTAGAAGCGCTCGAAGCACAGGCGAAAGCGGCCAATGAGGCTTTGGAAAACGGAACTTGCAAAGGCAATGATTTTTTGGGATGGCTTCACTTGCCTTCCTCCATCACAGCTGAGCATATTGCCGACCTGAAGCAGACAGCGGAAGTGCTTCGCGAAAACTGTGACACCATTGTGGTGGCTGGTATTGGCGGTAGCTATCTCGGTGCGCGTGCCGTTATTGAAGCTTTGGGCAATTCTTTCGAGTGGCTGACCAACGATGGAAAAAATCCCATCATCCTTTTTGCCGGTAACAATATCGGTGAGGATTATCTTTTTGAACTCTGCGAATATCTGAAAGGTCGTAAATTCGGTGTGATCAACATCTCCAAGTCGGGTACGACGACAGAGACGGCACTTGCCTTCCGTCTGTTGAAAAAGCAGTGCGAAGTGCAGCGCGGCATAGAGATGGCCCGTAAGGTTATCGTGGCCATTACCGACGCGAAGAAAGGTGCGGCACGTGTGACGGCCGACAAGGAAGGATATAAAAGTTTCATCATTCCCGACAATGTGGGCGGGCGTTTCTCCGTGCTGACACCGGTAGGGCTTTTGCCCATTGCGTGTGCCGGCTACGATATAGAACAGTTGGTGAAGGGAGCTGCCGACATGGAAAAGGCTACCGGTACGGATGTGCCGATGTCCGACAATATTTCCGCTCTTTATGCAACTGTACGCAATGCGCTTTACCAAAGCGGGAAGAAGGTGGAAATCCTGGCTAACTATCAGCCGAAACTTCACATGATGAACGAATGGTGGAAGCAGCTCTATGGCGAAAGCGAGGGCAAGGATGGCAAGGGCATTTTCCCTGCTGCAGTGGATCTGACTACCGACCTTCATTCTATGGGACAGTGGATTCAGGGCGGTGAGCGCACCATTTTCGAGACGGTGGTTTCGGTTGAGAAGTCGCGTCATTCCGTGCTCTTCCCGCATGATGACGAGAATCTGGACGGACTGAACTTCCTGGAAGGTCAGCACGTGGACCACGTGAACAAGATGGCTGAATTGGGTACGCGTCTGGCGCATGTTGATGGAGGTGTGCCCAACCTGCGTGTTGTTATGCCCGAACTCAATGAGTATTATTTGGGACAGCTCATTTACTTCTTTGAACGCGCATGTGGCATTTCCGGTCAGTTGCTCGGTGTCAACCCCTTCGATCAGCCGGGAGTGGAAGCCTACAAGAAAAATATGTTTGCCCTGTTGGGAAAACCCGGATATGAAGCGGAAACCGAAGCTATCAAGGCACGGTTGTAATATCCGGATTTTTCTCGCCAAGGGTGCGAAAAACCTTTAATCTGTAAGAATGTCCTGTGCCGGTGTCTTGCCGGCGCAGGTCATTGTTGTTTTAGGAAGACGGTGGCTTGAGCAGCCATCTTCTCCAAATAAGAAGTAGGCCGTATGTATGACAAAAACAAACAACAGTATTTGAAGAAAAACGGATTTTCCGTCTTTCAGCCGAAGGCCGTCCTTTTCGATATGGATGGCGTTCTCTTTGATTCCATGCCCTTGCATTCGCGTTCCTGGTCGGGGGTGTGCACCGAGTTCGGACTGGACATGTCGCCGGAAGAAGCCTATATGCACGAAGGGCGTACCGGAGAGGCTACTATCAATATTCTGACACAGCGTTATTGGGGCCGGAATGCAACGCCGGAGGAAATTCAGCATATCTACGAGGCGAAGTGCAGGGCCTTCAACGCATTGCCCGAAGCACCCAAAATGCCCGGGGCTGAAGACGTGCTGGCAAAGGTAAAAGCTGCCGGTCTCAAGGCCTTGGTGGTGACCGGAAGTGGGCAGGCTTCGCTGCTTGAACGTCTGGAAACCAATTTCCCCAGTTGTTTCACGGCCGAGGAGGTCGTGTCGAGCAAAGACGTGAAGCGGGGCAAACCCTATCCCGAACCCTATTTGCTTGGCCTTGAGCGTGCAGGTGTGAAGCCATGGGAAGCCATCGTAGTTGAAAATGCACCGTTGGGAGTATGTGCCGCTGTTGCCGCCCGTGTTTTCACCGTAGCCGTCAATACGGGACCTCTACCCGATGACGTGCTGGTGCGCGAAGGGGCTGATTTGCTGTTTTCTTCCATGAAATGCTTGTCAGAACAGCTTTTGGATATTCTGAAACCATATTCGCTGACATCCGGGGAGGCATGAAATGTGAGGTAAGTTACAGAAGAAAAGAACGGTAAGCGATGTACGCCTGGTCGTTGTATCAGGCGAGAGAAAAAAGCTTTGCGGAGAGAAAAATATTTTCTTTCCGCTGTTTTTTTACATTCAGGAATCAAGCGCCGTTTTTTACGGAACGTGAGTTCGGTATAATGATTTATCCCTGGGCAGACTCATTGTATACTATTGCCGCATCACGTCTTCACAATCCTACTGACAGAAAATCCTAAAGTACCGATAGAAAATTCTGTCAGTACTTTAGTTTTTACGAAAGTACTGGTCAGTTTGTTTTTTTGTGTTGTTTCGTTTCTCGTGCATTGCACGGTCATTGTTTATTTTTTTCGGAAAGTAATTGTTCTTTCATCTGTTGACTGTTTGGGATAATTTGTTGCTTGGTAACGAAAACTGCAGTTTTTCATTCATTTTTTTGCGCAGCCATAAGGGTTCAATAACTTCTACATCAGGAAAATTTGAAAAGATTTCCTGAAGAAAATCGAATGTAGGCTGGAGGTGAAACTCGAAAATGGAAGAATCAGGACTGGTGCTTACTTCTTGCTGCGAATAATGCAGAGGATGTGAGCGGAAACTCTGTGCCATTTCGGCACTTACCTTCAGGCAGACTTTCTCTACGTTGTCGCTGGTCGTGATAATGTCAAATGAGTCTTTGAAAAAATCGGCAGGAATGAAGTCTGCTGGTATCCGGAAGCTTTTTTCTTCTTCTATTTCCATCCGGATGATGCGGTCAAGTGCAAAAATGAAAATTTTTTCGTATTCGGGGGAGTTCCCGACGAGGTACCAGCGCTGTTTGAATAATTTTACACAATAAGGTTCTACCAAAAACGGGTCTTTTTCTTTTTTCCAGTAACTTTGGTAGCAGATGTTCAGCGGGTGCGAGTTTTTCATGGCCGTCAATACGGTTTGCAGAAAATCCTGTCCTGCAGGAATGTCTTCCAGCAGAATGCGGTCCTTCAGTTGCAGGCTGTTCATCATGACATTACCCGCAGAGATCGTATTGAGTACCCAGTTCCTGATGCTGTTCTTGGTAATTTCATGGTCATTCTCAATATAATAATGGTATCCGCCGCGCCGTTCGCATTCAATGATGAGGCCGAACATTTCTTCAACGGCAATGCGCCATTTGTGAAAAGTTCTGCGGGCGATTTCCACCCCCTCGCTCATGTCCGTTTCCAACCACTTTTCGTTGATTTCTTCGAAGGTGATCCGACGGGCCTTATATATTGTTTCTACGAGCCAAACGTATTTGTTGAGTAGATTCTTTGCCATGATGTGTCCAATATGAATACAAAATTAGGTGCCACTTATGCAATATTGGGGCACAAGTAAGAGCTTTCTTTCTCTAAAATGTTAATTTTATTTTAATTTATGGCGTTTTGAGATTTTGTAAAGAGGATTTTTCTCTAACTTTAATGGTTTACTGCACATTCAATGTTAATATTTTTATGATTAAAGAGAGGAAAGAAAAAAACTTTCTATCATTTTTTGAAAAATTTGTATACGTTTCTTTGTGAGAATCTGATGCTGTTTTCGGGGAAAATGCTGATGGGGAGTGTGTTGCAATTTTTCTCTGTTCTCATTGCTGAGCGGTTTGATATTGTTTTTTATATAAGATTGATTCTTGTGATATGAAATGTACGGGATTGAGGAGGTGAACTAAAGAATGTTATGAAAAGGAAGGGGGAGTGAACCTGTTGTGTGTCTCGACAGGGGGCAGAACTGGTCGCGTGGTGAGGTGACTGCAAGGAGGAAATTTTTTGAGGGGATGAGGATGTTGTACCGATTTATGGAAAAAAAGGAATGAAAGGCTGTGTTTTGAGTCCTAATGTTTAATTTTACGGATAGATAAAGATTTGTTTCATCTAATAAACCCGAATTTTGTATGGATATGGAAATCAGACATGAGGAAGAACGCCGCCGGTTCAGCCTGGAGGTCGATGGCTATCAGGCGTATGTGGAATATCGACTGGAACAAGGCGATTTTGATATCCGGCATACGATTGTGCCTGCTGAAATTGGCGGGCGTGGTATCGCTTTCCGGTTGGTCAAAGCAGCTTATGACTATGCACGCAGTAACGGTTTTCGGCTTGTGGCAACCTGCTCGTATGCCGTGTTATGGCTGGAACGTCATCCCGAATATGAAGGCGTGAAAAGTTGTGATTATGCAGGTGAAGGGGCTTGCGCCTTATAGAAGAAGGGATTTTTTATCCTTGATTCGGATAGAGGGATAGGTGCGGTGAATCATTTTATGGCAGAAGTGTGTACTGGCCGGATGAGGGTTTTCCTTCCCGAAGCGGTTGTGCGCGTGGTTCAGTCAGGCTTAGTGCCGGCCGGTGTCCTTGTTCTTTCCGTGGGTACCGGCCGGACAGTTTTCATATGTTTTGCAGGAGGCCTTGACATGCGTCTTCCAGCAGTTCTACAACTTCTTCAAAGTCATCGTCTTCGCCATAATAGGGGTCGGGGATGAACGCTGCGTTGTGTTGGGTCAGGAAACTGGCCATCTCTACGATTTTTTTACAGCATTCGGCATTGGGAGCCGCCTGTTTCAGGGCTCGGACGTTTTGAGCGTCCATCGCTACAATGAGGTCGAAGCGCAGGAAGTCGGCAGTGACAATGGGGCGTGAACGGTGGGTGAGGATATAGCCGTGGCGTTTGGCATGTTCGCGCATGCGGGGGTCGGCCAGTTCGCCCCGGTGATAGTCGATGATGCCGGCTGAATCGATTTCAAACTGATTCTCCCGTCCGGCTTTCCTGGCCAGAACACGGAAAATTTCCTCTGCTGTTACAGACCGGCAGATGTTTCCCAGACAGATGAAAAGCAAACTGGTCTTTTCGTTGCGTTCCGTTCTGGAGGTGAGTGGGGTGTCGGATGATGGTCTGGTCATATGATTTTCTTTGTATCTTGGGGGATTGAAAAAGTTTCTGTTCTCTATTGAAAAAGGTCCTGTTCTCTTTTCTTTATAGGTAACCATAGCAGACGGGAACAGATATGCCCTTCTGTATGAATCGGGAAGAAAGAAATGCCGTCGGCTGGCGTTTCACGCACCGGCCGATGGCATTTCCTTATGTTTCTCCTTGCTTGTGTACCTTTTCCTGCGTGTTTATTCAGCGCAGTGAAGCGGTGCACTTTCGGGGACTTAGCGGATGACAATCTTGAAGTTCTTGAAATAGACTTTCTGCTCTTTTCCGCTGTGATTGGTCAGGCGGATGCGCTTGGTGGTCATACCTGCCAACTGGTCGCTGGTGTGGATGACGGGGTCGTCTTCCTTGTAGTGGAGCAGGCCAACTTCTTTCCACTGGTCGCCGACGAGTACTTCCAGACGGAAGTTTTTAGCGACACCGTTGACACCGAGATTGAACTCCATGCCTTGTAATGTGATTTCCTTGTCGGACTCTAAGACGAGTTCGCCGCCGGCTTGCCAGTTGATGACTTCGAGTGCCGGAGATATGACAATATCTTTGTTGCGGGCGGTGACAGGCAGCAGAGCCAGTTGCTTGACGCTGGATTTCAACCGGTAGGGGGTGTATTGTGCCACAGCATCCAGGCGGGTGCCGTTGAGGGCGTTGTAATTGTTGACGCACTGGGTAAACAGGGTGGTGAGTGTGGGCAGCATAACTTTGGTACCTACCTTGATACCGGGTTGCAGTGCATGGCGCACGTTGCTGTTTTCCAGGTCATACATTTGTTTTTGGATGGAGCGGGCGGCCTCGTAGAAATTCTTGAAGGTCAGCATGCTTTCATCGGTTTTCCGCTCATTGGTGCGGAAGGCCATCATGCAGACGGCGTGGCCATAGTCGGCCAGCAGGCGGCCCTGCAAGAGCCACGGACGGAGTTCACGGAGCAACTCGGGATTGCTGTCGTCATTGAGCAACACGTCGCAGGCTACTTTCAGTTCGGTGCATTTGTTGTCGAGTTCGGTCCAGGCCATGTGCTCGCCTTTCAGCACCCGTTTGGCCAGTTCAGCCATTTCTTCTCCCTCTTCGCGGCGGAAACCGTGTCCGTTGGGCCCCAGGTCCTTGTTATAGAGGGCGAAGGTGCGCAGAGCAGCGTAATTCCCAGGCAGCAGGTCCTGAAGACCTCTTTCCCAGTCCTTCTGGTAATCGTAGGCTTTCATGTTCCAGGTGTAATCGGCGATGCCATAGAGGGAAATCTTGGATGCTTCGGCATGTTCCATGGGGTTGGATACGAATCCGGACAACTGGTTGGCGATGTCGAGGCCGTTGCCATAGGCCGGGCCCATGAGGACATGGTCACGAACGAAATCGCTGACGGGGAAATTCCACCAGATATAGGCTTTGCGGTCGATGCGCTGATTAATCCATTCCATGCTTTCGCGGTCGATGCAGTGAACTACACTGTTGCCGGTCCACATGATGTGGATATTCTTGTTCATTTTCGTACCGAGTGTGCGGAGATAGCCGCCTTCGTCGTTAGCCCATGCCCGGTTATACTCCGTGGGACACATGATAAGGGGCGAAACATCTTTTTTCTTCTGGATGAAGTTGTCGTCAATATAGTTGAGCAGTTCCGCCTGCTTGTCGGCGCGTGTACCTTCGCCCCAGATGTCGTCGAAGAATACGGCGAAGGAGCGGACGCCCAGATTATACATTTTCTCGAATTTGGCTACGAGAGCATCGCGGTCTTCCTGAGTCCATTTGATGTCGACACCGGGGTGGATGGCCCAGTAGAAGTTGACGCCGTTTTTATGGGCCACCTCAACCAGTTCGGCAATGCGCTTTCCTTCGGCTTCGGGATAGGGTTCACGCCATTTGCCCCGGTGCCAGGGGTCGTCCTTGGGGCCGTAGATGTATACGTTCATCTTGTTGCGGCCGTAGAACTGGAGCTGGTTGATGCGGGCCTGATGACTCCAGGGCGTACCGTAGAAACCTTCCACCGTACCGCGGAACGGCACGTCGGGCCAGTCGCTGATGGTGCAGATTTCCAGCATGCCTTTCTTCATAATGCCTAAAAGGGTCTGTATGCCGTAGTAAAGTCCCTGTTCGTCGTTGCCAGCCACAATGATTTTCTCCTTTGTGACATTCAGGTAGTAGCCTTCTGCCTGTTTGGGGATGAACTTACGATATTTCTTTACGGCTTTATCGCTGCGTGTGCCGAAGATGACTTTGAAGTCCTGCTTCTTGTCCACTTCAGGCGATGCTGTATTCAGGGTTTCGTAGATAAATCCGGAGGCGCGGCTTTCGTCGCAGACCAGGGCCCATTTTTCCGGTATGGCAAACAGGGAATTCTGGCTCGGGATTTCCACTTTCTGCGGCACGGGGTTGACGAGTTCCACCTGTGCCCGAAGGGTATGGGGGGCCGCTGCAGAGAGAAGCAGCAGGGCTACGGTTATGAATTTTTTATTCATAGGAAAGGTTTGTAAGATATGTGTGGATTTAGATTGTTTCTACTTGGAGAGGAAAAAACGACTGTCGGGTTATTTCTTTTCCGGAATTTTTTCCAGTCGCATGGCGTCAATGTCGGGGCATTTCCCTTTGGTGCTGAAAATGCGGATAGTGTTGTATCCGGGCTTCAGCCGGAGCAGGAAGCGGCATACACCGACGCGTTCGTCGGAGCCGGAGGAAACGTAGAGCGGAAAAGCCTGTCCGTCGTTGGCGCGGCATGACATCTGGCAGATGGGGCCGCTCTGATAATATATGTGCGCCCAGTATTCTCCTCCTTGCTGGCTGTATACGTTGCGCCATTCCAGATGGTTGTTTTCCCCGTCGCCCAGTCCGCGCACTTTGCCACCACCGGAGGTGCGGGTGTCTGCTTCATAATAGGCAGAGCCGATAGCCAACGGATTGTTGAGGCATTGGTAGGTGTTGAGCCATCCGCATTCGGCTTCATAGACCTGGCGTTCATATCGTTGTTCTGCCTCAAGCAGGAAGATGCGGGTGTCGTGTGCTCCCACTTTTACCGGCAGTTTCCCGGCAATGTATTCTCCCAGGGACGTCTGTGCAAAGAGGTCGCGCACTTTGATTTTGCCGCCCAGGTCAATCTCCAGGAAGTCGAGTTGAAATTCCTGGTCCTGGTCGGTCGCATTGTATAGGGCTATGGCCCGTTTGTTTCCCATGCGGGTTTCAACATCTTTGACAAAGAGGGCTACCCCGTTCGTTTCGCGTATCTGGTAGGCCTGCAATCCCAGCGTATCCTGGTTCAGGGCGATGAGTTCCTTGTTCTTGAGCAGGTTCAGTGACGATTCCGGAATTTTTTCCAGGTCGCAACCAATCAGCAGGGGAGAACTCATTATGCACCACATGCCGAAATGCGTACGTTCTTCGGCTTCGGAGAGTCCCCGTCCGATTTCAAGCATGTCCATGTCGTTGTATCGGCCGGGACCGGCGTAGGCCGAGAGGAATCTGTTGCGCTCGATGATGCTTTTGATGGATGCCCACTCCGGACGGATGTCGGGCGAAATGCGCCAGGAGGAGCCTACGGTCGACACCCATGTTCCGGGAAAGGCCCACCGGCAGATGTTAATGCGCACATCCGGGCGGTTGACGGCGGATATGGCCTTGCGGATGGCGGTATAGCGTTGCTGCTCGTCGAGTTCGGTCTTGTCGAAATTCTGTGCGGCATCTCCGCCACAGAAGTCAATTTTGATGAAGTCGAAGCCACATTCCTGGAAGAAGTAGAAAGCATCCTGTTCGTCGTGTCCGTAGAGTCCCACTCCGATGCCCAGACTGTCTTTGTCCCAAAATGACGCGCAAGTGTTACTGCCAGCGTCTGAATAGGTGCCGGCCTTGAATCCGAGGCTGTGAATGTGGTCGACAACGGGTTTCAGGCCCTTGGGAAATCGCCGGGGGTGCGGCAGAAGCTTTCCCTGGGCGTCGCGGCCTCCATAGGCGCCGTCGTCAATGTTGATATAGGTGTAACCCACATCTCCCAGCCCCAGTGTCTTCATGGCGTTAGCCTGTCGGAGGATAAGCTGGTCGCTGATGTTATTGCGGTAGGTGTTCCACGAACTCCATCCCATGGTTGGGGTTTCTACATTGTTCTGCGCGGGCAGAAGGCCTGCGGTGAAACTGTAACTGATAATAACTCCAAGAATTGCTTTTTTCATGGGACTGGTGTTTTCATAATTGCTACAAAAATACAAAAAAAACGTGAACCACAAAAAAATGTGTTGCAAGGTGGAGATTTTTTTGTGGTGCGTTGAGGAAATGCGTCCATAATCAGAGCCTTATCCGTTGCAGATGCTGAAAAAGGGGGAGGACCTTTTCTCGAAAAAAGGTGAGAAAAGCCGTGGGAGAGCAACTTGCCGGAGAATGAAGAACGCCTCAAGGAGAAGACAGGATACTGCGGAGTGTATCCGCAGGGTAAAAGCAATTTTTCCTGTCAGTACTTCTGTAAAAACAGTCAGTACTTTAGAAAATCCTAAAGTACTGAGAGATTTTTCTAAAGTACTGACTGTTTTTTCTCATCCAAATTCAGCATGGGAAGGTGAGTGTCTGGCAGCAGTCCGTCGCTGGTCCTCCTGCGTCCTCCTCCGGCATTCAGCGTGTTCAGCGCTTCAGTTGCGCCGGCGCCAGTGCCTTATGGGGGATAATCGGGGGAACATTTTGCGCAGGCGCACAATGTATGCCGGCATGCGTCCACCGACAATCACCAGGGTCACGGCGGAGATAATCAGTGCCATGCCATAGACGATGCGGGGCGTCAGCTGTTCGCCGAAGACCATCACACCGAAGAACACTGCTGTGACGGGTTCGAGTGCCCCCATGATAGCCGTAGGGGTGGAGCCGATGCATTGCACAGCCATTGTGGTGCAGAGGAAGGAAATGGCTGTGGGAAACACTGCCAGTGCCAGCAGATTTCCCCACAAGGGCCAGAAAGTGGGTACTGTTACCGTTTGGCAGAAGTCCAGGCGCATCACGAACAGCGAGACTCCGAAGAGGAGAACATAGAACGTCAGTTTCAACGTGGGCATGTCCTTCAGCACCGAGCGGTTGGCCCCTATCAGATAAAAAGCATACGACAAGGCCGACCCCATTACCAGCAGACTGCCCGTCAGGCTCAGCATAGCTCCCGATTCGCTGCGGTAGAGCAACAGGATGCCGCAGATGGCCAACAGAATGCAGACGCCTGTTTGGACCGTAAACCTTTCCTTGAAAAAGATGCTCATGATGAGAGCCACCATAATGGGGTAGACAAAAAGGAGGGTTGATGCAATCCCGGCATCCATGTAACGGTAGCTCTCGAAGAGCGTCAGAGATGACACGGCAACCAGCAGGCCCATCACTACGAGCGGGAGAATTTCATTTCGCTTCAACCGGAAACTGCGCCCGCGGGCCTTGATCATGCAACCAAGCAGCGGAATGGCAAACAAATAGCGGAAAAAAAGTACGGAATCTGCATCCATTCCGTTCTCATAAAGCGGCAGGGCAAACAGCGGGTTCATGCCATAGGTCACAGCTGCCACCGTAGCTGCCACATAGCCTTTCAAAGTCTGATTCATAAATCTATTACTAACCTTTTATTTCTATATCTGTGTATCTGCGGTCGTTTGTTTTTTTCAGGTGAATGGAGCCTGTCCATAGTCTGGCAACCGGTTGCCTGGCTGGTGTGGTTGTCCAGTAAATTCATCATTGTCAGTGGTTAAGTGTATCGAGATACGTTGACTGCTGCCGATGAACCGTTGCCGGGGACATAGGGATATGGCTTTTCGGGTGCAAAAATAGTGAAAGGCGAGCGCAATGGCAAAGCGAAAACGAAGTTTTCAGATGTGCTCTTGCCGAGCCGCCTCCTATTTTATCTAAAAATAGAGGAAGGCGAGTGCTGCGTTAAAGCGAAAACGAAGTTTTCAGATGTGTCATTACCGAGCCGCCTCCTGTTTTATCTAAAAATAGAGGAAGGCGAGTGCATCGGCAAAGCGATAGCAACGTTTTCAGAAGAACATGAGGCAGGGATATCTGTGATGCTCCGCAGGAGATTCGGATGCGGGTGTCCCCCTCAAACTCTGCCGAAGCGATATAAAAAGTCCCGCCTGCCGCGTTCTTCCGAACCAAGGGCATGCGGGAAAAGTGTTTTGCTGCCGTAACGCCTCTATTGCGGAAGCGACGGATAAATCGGTTTCATATCTTTCGTTACCGGGTAAAGTGCACCTTCCGCTTCCAACCGTTTTACCATCAGGCGGAACATCCGTTTTACCTCCTTCGGGTGGGCGGCGGCCACATCCTGTTTTTCATACGGGTCGTCCTTCAGATTATACAGTTTGCATTCCGGAACGCCTCCCTTTTCCGGATGATAATAGTAAATCAGTTTCCAGTCCTGCTTCCGGTATACTGTGAAATAGCTGCCGCGGTGCTCGTGCGGGAAGTGCATCAGAAAATCATCGCGGTGGCGCCGGTCGTGCTTGCCGGCCAGCATCTTTTTCAAGTCTCCGCCGTCCAGAACGTGATGGGCCGGAAGGTCAATTCCGGCAGCCGAAAGCACGGTCGGATAAATGTCCATGATGGTGGCCATTTGCGTCTGCACGGTGCCTGTGGCAATCGGGAATTCCTTTTGGAGCCTGTTGTCCGGATTTACTTTGGCCCATCCGGCTATAAAGGGAACACGCATTCCGCCTTCAAATTCAGAGCCTTTCTTCCCTTTCAGCGGGGCGGACGAACCATAGTCGGCGGCGCCTCCCAAAGGAGCATCTCCGCCATTGTCGCCCAGGAAGAAAATCAGGGTATTCTCCGCCACGCCCCATTCTTCCAGGCGGTTCATCAAGTCGTTCAGCGACTTGTCCATGCCTTCAATCAATGTGGCAAAGGCTTTCGCCTGCTTCGTTTTCGACGGGTCAGTATAATTTCCGATGAACCGCTCGTCCGTTTCGAAGGGAGCATGCACCGCATAATGGGCCATATTCAGATAAAACGGTTGTCCCTTGTCTATGGCCTTTTTCATTTCCTTGCATGCTTCCAGGGTGAGCGCATCCGAGAGGAACGTATTCGTGCCGTGATATTGTTGCAAATCGGGAACCGCCCGTGCCCGCTGCCCTTTTATCCAGCCATATCCGTTTTCACCGTGATAGCTGCCGGGATGTCCGATGGACGACCCCGCAATATTTACGTCGAAGCCCAGGCGTTTCGGGTCTTCTCCTTCACTGTTCTGGCAGCCGAAGTGAGCTTTTCCCACATGGATGGTGCGGTAGCCGGCCTGCCGGAGCACGGCCGGATATATCTGGTCGGCGGCAGTCAGGCCTTTCCAGTTCCAGTCCGTGGGGCCGAAGGGAGTACGGTTGTTGCTTTCCGCGTTAATCCAGTTGGTTGTGCGATGACGTGCCGCGTTCTGTCCGGTCATCAGCGAGGTGCGCGACGGCGAACTGACGCTTTGGGCATAAAAAGTAGAGAAACAGATGCCCTGACGGGCCAGCCGTTCCATGCCGGGCGTGCGATACCAGCTGTTGAGCGGCTGGCGCTGTGGCTGTCCGTTTTCATCGACGATAAAAGGAACTGACGTGTCCATCAGACCCATGTCGTCCACTAAAAATACAATGATATTCGGCCGTTCCTGGGCAAAGCCGTGCATTCCGGCGCAGGCCAGTCCAGCCGTCAATAACCAACTGTTGTTCGTCATAAAGCAATTGCCTGTTTGAAGGTAAAAGGTTTTTCAGTTTTTCCAGATGAAGAGTATGGCGGAAATCCGAAGGCGGCCTTTTTTACAGGAATCCGCCTCTGGCCGCTTCTCCGCTATCGCTGAGGACAAAGTTATGGATATATTCCATACCGCGAATCAAAACGGTTGCTTTTTTTAATGTCCGGAACAGGTCGCGGCGAAAATATCAGCAAAAGAGGACATTCTGACAGATTGTGTTTATGGTTTTGCATCGTTGTTTCCCACAGCAACAGGACTCACCCGTTCCTTTTATGCCGCTTTTCTGGAAAGGAACGCTTCCTTCGTGAAACAGTTTCGGGTATGAAAGACTCTATTCGTTTTTTTCTTAATTTTGTAAAGTGCAATAATAATGAATGGTTTGCTTCAAAAATGATTTATATCAGTAAAGTTACCAATAGAAAACCCTTGAATGAGCGTACGGAATATCCTTACAATATTGCGGCAATACGGCATTTGGAGGAATTAAAGTTCAATAGTAGCGTGACATTTATCATCGGAGAAAACGGGGCGGGTAAATCCACGCTGGTGGAAGCTATCGCCGTATGTGCGGGTTTTAATCCCGAAGGAGGAAGCACATATCTTAACTATCGGACCTGCGATACTCATTCCGATTTGTACAAGGATTTGAGATTGACCAGAAGCAGTCATCGGAATAAGGATGGATATTTCCTTAGGGCAGAAAGTTTTTATAATGTCGCCAGCGAAATAGATCGGATAACTGACCCCGGAAGGTTGGAAAGCAATTACGGAGGAGCATTGCATGAGCGGTCGCATGGCGAGAGTTTTATGGGGGTTATTCTGAACAGGCTATCAGGCAATGGACTGTATATTCTTGATGAACCGGAATCTGCGTTGTCTGTTACCAGCCTTTTCAAAATGATTGTGAAAATGAATGAATTGGAAAGAATGAATTCCCAATTTATCATCGCGACTCATTCCCCAATATTGCTGGCTTATCCCGGTGCGGAAATATATGAGGTGACGGAAGAGGGACTTGTGGCTAAAACATATGAGGAAACGGAACCTTATCTGCTGACCCGATATTTCATGTTCAACCATGCCAAAGTCATTCACGAGTTATTGAACACCGATGGTGCATAACGTGTTTTGCTGTTCCTTCCTGCGGCCGATGGCCGGGGAAAAGCGTCGGCCCGATGATGGCTGATGCGGCTTTGCTGTCATAACCTTCCGGGTGCAGCATCTGTGTCCGTTGGTTGGGCTCTGCACATTCAGCGTCTCTGCGCTCTCCTTGCCGTTAGGCCGCCGTGGGCACAAGCAGGCTGTTTTCTGTCCGGGGACTACAGAATTTCTCTTGCAATCCATGCACATGCCTCGGCATCGGCCAGTGCATGGTGATGGCATTCCAGGTGGTAGCCACAGGCTGCTGCAACAGTGTCCAGCCGGTGGTCCGGCAGGTGTCTCAATACCTTTCGGGCCACACACAGGGTGTCCAGAAACTCGTAATCGGGATAGTCCATCTGATAGACACGGAAGACGGCTTTCAGACAACTTTCGTCGAACGGGCGGTTGTGTGCGACTAGGGGTAATCCCTCAATCATTGGCTCCACCTGTTTCCACACTTCGGGAAAAGGCAGTGCCTCTTCGGTGTCCTCGCGCACCAGTCCATGCACCCGGGAGCACCAGTAGGTATAATAATTCGGTTCGGGACGGATGAGAGAATAGAAGGAATCCGCTATTTCCCCGTCCCGCACAATTACGACTCCCACAGAGCATACCGAGGAACGCTCATTGTTGGCCGTCTCAAAGTCTATGGCCGCAAAGTTATCCATCAGCGTTATGTCTTGTTTATTGGTTTACCCTCATATCAGCAGCATAATCCGTCCGCCTTCCTTGGCAAACATTTCCGGAAAACGGCAGATAGTGGCATATACCTGGCGGTCTGATACCGGTTGGCCGTCCTTCCGGCGGTGAAGCCCCTTCCGGTTGATGGTTTCGGCAATCTGTGCGGTGGTCATTCCGCGATTGCCCGATGCGAGCGCATAAACAATGGCTTCTTCAATCTTCATCTTTTCGAACAGGTTTTTCTTCTCATTTCCTTCATGGCTTCCGTGGCAGCATCGTGCGTCTGAATGAGTAGCGGACTTTTGTGGTAGGCAACCAGTTTTACGGCCACGGATGTGTGCCTTTTCTTGGCTTCGATGCATTGCCGGATAAGGTCGGGATGGGCCGACTGTGCCGTCGGTTCGCGGTCGAAGTTCAACATATACGCCACATTGGTCAGGAAAAGAATTTCCGACTCCGGCGGCAAATCGTTCATCACCTTGACCATCAGGGTGAGCATCATCCGGAATTCTGTCGTGTGAAGCCCCGCAAGGGTTTCCCGGCTTATGACGCGCCCGTCGCGTTCCACCCGTACGGCGGCACCGCCAGCCCGTTCCGGGTGTCCGTAATCGCAGGAGCCTCCTATCCAGACATAATATACTGTGGCACGCTGTTTCATATCTCCAGACTTTCTCCTTCCGCCCCGATGCACCAGAATGGGATGCCCGCAGCCTGGCAGAAAGGCTCCATGCGCCAGGCTGATTCAAAGCCGCTTGCCACAAAGTGCATGGGAACGAACCTTCCCACCTTGAACCTTTCGATAAACTGGCGGGCGCCGAGGGTATATCCGTTGCCGATGCGTCCGTCGACAGGAAACATGACGAGGTCGAAACTGTCGGCAACTTTTTGCAAGTCCTTCAGTTCTCCCAGGAAGCGCTTTTCTTCGGCAACCGGATGAACGAACATTCCGAACTCTTCGGTAAAAACACTTTCAGGCGGTGTATCTTCGGCCAGGAAACGGGCATACCAGTTACACAAGTCTCCGGCATGGAAGATGCGCTTCCCTTCCACTTCAATCACCCATGACACGCCGCTGTCGTTGCTTCCCGTGGCCGTTACTTTCAGCAGCCCGTTCTCCCAGCGACCTCCCTTTGCCAGCCAAACGTCGGCCTGCTCCTTCTGCGCTCGGCGCCGCTTCAGAATGTCCTTCGAAAGAATATAAGTGAAGGAGCAGGAGGGGTAGCGTTCTTTCCAACTGAAGATTTCGCGGGTGAAATGGTCTTCATGAAAGTGGCTGGAAAAAACATACACCGGTTTTCCACGGCCCATGAGCCGCGGAATCACCCCGGAGGGGTCCATCCAATAGTCGAAAACCAGCAGGCAGGCCGCCGTTTCCAGAGCAAAGCCACTATGAAAAATATACGTCAGCGTCATCAGCTCCTCCTCTATTGCAGAAAAGGTTCGAGCAGACTCAGCAAGTCGGCCTTCGACATGGCTCCACTTGTGCGGTAGAGCAGTTCGCCGTTACGGAACAGCATCAGGGTGGGGACGGCCTGGACGTTATATTGTGCCGCCGTAGCTCCGTGCGTGTCGACATTGAGCTTGATGATGCGGATGCGGTCGCCCAGCACTCCTTTCACCTGCTCCAAAATGGGGTGCATGGCCTTGCAGGGACCGCACCAGGTGGCATAAAAATCCACCAGAGTGAGAACATTGCCTCTGATTACGTCGTTAAAACTTTCCATGAGTCCTGATTTGTTTAGCGGATGAAACAAACTATGGCTGCCATATGTATCAGCAGCAGGGCCGGTACTCCATAGCGGAACTTCCGGTGAAGGGTCTTGTGATGCCACACCTTCATGCCCAGCCACGCTCCGGCACTGCCTCCGACAAGGGCAAACGTCAGCAACGTGTTTTCCGGAATGCGCCATCGTCCCCGCCGTGCTTTCCACTTGTCAAGGCCAAAAGCCGTGAAGGTGATTACATTAATGGCCAACAGATAGCATATCAGCATCTCCATCATTCGCTTTTTCTTTATTCAAAGGTGTGGCATCATGACGGGGGAGCGGGAGCATTGTCCCTTGAGCTTTCGTCCCCGTACGCCCACACCGGTATGCGCATACGGAAACGGAAAATCCTGTCACCGGCGCCAAAGCAAAATTAATGGATTTTTCTGTATTGTCGGCTAATCCGTGCCGACATTTCGGAAGGAAGCCGGCAACTACCGGTGTCACTCTTGCATTTTGTCAGAACTCAGCCGCTACCGTCCGAAATCTCTTGACACCAGACTGGCAGATTCTTCTCACGTAGAAGTTTGCCAAGTTTATCCGTATTAAACACTGCGGTAATTTCCCGGAATATCAATTCCCGCGAAGTACAAAAGCAGAGTGAATTCTGTAAAGCTTTTGTTTCTTAATTATATTCAGGTTGGAGTGTTTCTCCCGTTAAGGGCATCAAATCTCATTTTCGGGCTACCTTCACAGGCATACTTCTCTTATACCAGGAGTTTGTTGGGTAATAGTTTCCAGTTTCGCAATTCTATCTTTTACCTTCTTCCAACGCTTCCAATCTATTGACTATATTTTGGGGGAGAACAATAATAGCAGTCAAATACTTTTGCGACAAAATCCTTGCCGCAGCCTTTGCACTTCCTTTTGATTTCAAATCCGACTATTGGCGCATTATCTACTTTTTTGTCTTGTCGTAAATAGTCGTAAATAAGAAATAATAGACATGGAAATCATGATTCCTAATAAATAAGCAAATGCGTGCAACTCAACGAGTTGCACGCATTTGCTTATTTTCTTTTATTTATCGGAATCATTTGACTTCCTCAAAACCAACAGTATCTCTGTATGAGCAACTTGCGTGAACGTGTTGCAAATATAGCGGAAACCCGAAAATAAGCATCCATAAGCAACCACAGCTCTTTACTGCAAAAGTACAAATTTATTTGATAAATATCGTGATATAAACACATAATAATCAAATCGATGGGGTGATTTTAACATAATATCCGGTTTTATCCTTACCTTTGTATATAGAACTTGGGCTTTATCCCCAAACAACAAAAAGAAAACGATGCAAATTCATAACAATATATTGATAGCGGAATGCTCGTCTTACGATTTTAAGGAAATGCTGGAACGTAAGAAAGTGAAGTCATGGCTTAAATCCGTGTCGGCTTTTGCCAACACGGACGGTGGTAGCTTATTCTATGGAGTAAATGATGACGGAGTAATTGTAGGTTTGGAGAATCCGCAAGCAGATGCCGACTTTATCAGTGAAATGATAAAGGCAAGGCTTGACCCAGTACCAGAGGTACAACTTATTCCGATTGAACATGAAGGACGTAACCTACTTGAAGTAAGAGTAAAGGCAGGAACGCTGACACCATATTATTATTATCAAGACGGAACACGTACAGCTTATACACGAGTCGGTAATGAAAGTGTGGAATGCAATTCGCAACAACTTCTTTCATTAGTATTAAAGGGTACGCACATGACTTGGGATTCGCTACCTACACAAGTAGATGCCAACAAACATTCTTTCGTTATCCTTGCCAACACTTTCCGTGAGCAAACCCATCAGGAATGGAATGATAAATATTTGGAATCATTCGGACTTGTCACATCTGACGGGAAACTGACCAATGCCGGATTATTGTTTGTGGACAATTGCACCGTATTCCAATCACGTATTTTCTGCACCCGTTGGACGGGGCTCTATAAAGACGATGCCATCAGTTCCGTAGAGCATCGGGCAAATCTCGTATTGCTTTTGAAATATGGTATGGACTTCATCAAGAATTATACCATGAGCGGATGGGTGAAGATGCCAAACTATCGCCTGAATCTCCCAGACTATTCCGATCGTGCAATCTTTGAAGGGTTGGTAAACCATCTTATCCATAGAGATTACACAGTAATGGGTGGTGAAGTACATATTGACATCTATGATGACCGAGTAGAATTGGTATCACCAGGAGCAATGCTTGATGGTACACAAATTCAAGACCGAGACATATACAAAGTGCCTTCCATGCGCCGTAACCCTGTCATTGCGGATATGTTTACCCAATTGGACTATATGGAGAAACGTGGTTCGGGTTTAAGAAAAATGAGGGAACTTACGGAGAAACTGCCTAATTTCTTGCCGGGCAAAGAACCACAATATCAAACGGAAGCAATTTCTTTCTATACCACATTCTATAATTTGAATTGGGGAGAGAACGGAAGGATACCTGTTGAGGAAGTTGCCAACAGAGTAAATAGTACCCTCGAAAAGTACCCTGTAAACGAAGAAAGTTCGGTGAAAAAGTACCCTGTAAACGAAAAAAGTACACTCGAAAGGTACCCTGTAAAACAGAATCTCAATAAACCTGTTGGTAGAACGGCTCAACGTATCATTGATATGGTTATATCAAACCCTATGATAACCCGTGAAAAAATGGCAGATGAATTGGGGATCTCTTTGGAAGGTGTCAAGAAACAGATAAAGAATCTTAAGGACAGAGGCATTCTCGTCCATGAAGGATCTGATAAGACTGGCTATTGGCGCATTATTATCAAACCATAAACAACAATAGAATCACATGGCAATATTCTTATTAGTTTTTACCTTACTTATGGCTTTCTTAGCAATAACCTTATTGCTTGGTATAGCCCCAATAAGTTCTAAGGCTAAATCCAGAACAATGTATGTGAGCGCAACGCTTATGATACTGATAACTGTTATGACTTGCGATTATATAGATATGCAAACTGATATAAAGGCTAAAATCAGATTTCATGCAGTATTGATCTTTGCTATTGCTGTCGGATATTTTTGCATAGCTGTAGCATATATGGAAAAGTACAATATTGTAAAACGCAAGAATCAAAAATTAGAAGAAGCCCTTACTGTAAAAGAACAGGAAAAAGTTTCCATTCTATTGAAAGAGCAAAACGAAAAGCAAAAAGCACTTCTGCAAGGAGAACTTGAATGGCTGGCAAATAAAATCAAGATGTTTGCCGAGGAAGAACAAAAAGCAATTCTTGCAAGTGCTTACGCATTTGCAGAACATGACTTGATAATCGCTCCTTCTATATCCATTCAGCAAAAAGATACGTGTAGTCAGCAAGATCTTATGTATTTTGTTTGTTCTGCTTTTTTCAATATGGGAAAGAAGCGTAATGATATTGTAAGTTTCTTATATAAAGTTTTTCCTATCTATTTTCCTGCCGGAGAAAGTGTATTGGCTAAAAAAATGCCGGGACAAGAAAGGGTAAAAGAGAGAAGGGATAAAGAGGGATAATTTGCTACAAAGTTAGCGTATGTATGTGGTATGCAATATATTAAGATTATCTTACATTTATTAAAGGCATTTTATGATGAAAAATAAAATAGTAATCCTACTGAATTGATGTTCATTAAAACACAGACAGGATAAATTGTCTGTGTTTTTTAAGGAATAGACGCTTAATATTTTTTATATAAGAAGGCAGATGTGGGCGAAAGCTTGGTTAATTCGAACAGGTTGAGCTATGTAAAGAGGTATAAAGAATATTGTATTCAACCCACGAAAGTGCTAGTACATTCGTGATTTGGTAATATCTAAAGCAAAGATATCAGCAGCCTCTAAAAGGTAAAGGATATAATCAGACAAAGTCACATTTCTAAAATAGTTTTGAGTGTAGATTTATGAATTTATATTTAAAAATATATAGATATAATCAAATATAAAAGATATTATTAATTTATTCTATTATATTTGTGTTCAAATTAAATAAAATAAAATGGCAGAATTAAATCGTATAAAGGTTGTTCTCGTGGAACAAAAGCGTACAGGCAAATGGTTGGCGACCCAGTTGTCTAAAAGTGTATGCACAGTTAGCAAGTGGTGCTCAAATTCTGCACAGCCAGATTTGCACACCCTTAACCAAATTGCAAAATTGCTCAATGTAGAGATGAAAGACCTTCTTAAAAGTTCAAAGGATTAAATAATGGCTGCAATACTAGATTTACTACAACAGATTACAGATGATAATTTACGCAATAGACTCCAGCAAGAGTTTGATGCCATAAAGAAAAAAAAGAAATTCGGTTTGGTATGGGAGGATCATATTCCAGAAAGTACCCTTTTACCAGAAGAACCTATTTCTGTTAATTCTATGGTTGCTCGTAAAAAAGGTGAGACAAAGTGTCTTTATCTGATTAAATCTATAGTTGATAATGTCGCTCAGTGTGTGATGTTATCTGATAATACTACAGAAGAAAGTATACCTGTAGCAGATCTCTCTGTAGCCACACGCTTTGGTGAGCCAATCTACCCATATCTAAAGTCTTTGGATAAGGTGTGTCGCGCAGAAAATTCTTCTTTGTGGCATACTCTTATTGAAGCAGATAATTATCACGCACTACAATTGTTAGATTATCTTTATCGGGACAAAGTAGATTGTATATATATTGATCCGCCATACAACTCAGGTGCTAGAGATTGGAAATACAATAATGACTATGTTGATTCAGCAGATGTGTATAGGCACTCTAAATGGTTGTCAATGATGGAGAAACGCTTACAACTAGCAAAGCGGTTGCTTAATCACAATTGTTCGGTGCTTATTCTTACGATTGATGAGAAAGAATACCTTCACATAGGCTGCTTATTAGAAAGTTTGTTTCCAAGTTGCAACATACAAATGGTTACAAGTGTCATTAGTGGAAAAGGGGTTTCACGTGACGGACAATTTTCAAGGGTTGAAGAATACATTTTCATTGTTACAATAGGTTCGATGCAAGTGCTTCAACTTGAAAAGAATATGTTACAAGAAGATACTGAATCGTCAAATAACCCTATTGATTTTTTGGGATTTAGGAGACGGAATAAAGGAAACTTTAGGACTTCACGTCCAAACCAGTTTTATCCAGTTATCGTCGATAATAATGATGGTCATATAGTGGATATTGGAGATGCCATAACACCTGAAGTTAATAGAGCAGATGTAAGTATACCCAATGGGTGTACTGGATTATGGCCTCTTGATCCATCAGGGCAAGAAAAGATTTGGAGTTTAGTTCCAGAGTCTGCAAGGATATTACTAGCAAAAGGTTGTCTAAAAGTAGTCAATTGGAAAAAAGACTCTTTAACTGGTTCTGTAAAGTATCTTGCGTCTGGAACAGTTGAAAAAATTGACAATGGTACTATTGTCATTGATGAAAGAGATGAATATGGCGCTATAGTGAGTGGTCATTTCGAAAAGAATGATTCTGAAACAGCTCGTCCAAGACGTGTATGGTATCAATCCTCGCATAACGCAAGTTCGTTTGGGACACTATTAATAAAAAAGTTCTTGAATACTAAAAGATTTGATTTCCCTAAATCACTTTATGCTGTTCATGATACGATACGTTTCTTTGTTGCAGATAAGCCCAATGCATTAATTGTTGATTTCTTCGCAGGCTCAGGCACAACTCTTCACGCTGTCAATCTGCTAAATAAGGAAGACAATGGAAATCGTAGGTGTATTATGGTTACTAATAATGAAGTAAGCGAGAGCGAAGCCAATGAGATGTCCGCAAATGGACTACGTCCAGGCGATGAAGAATGGGATAAATTGGGAATAGCACGCTATGTAACTTGGCCTCGCACGAAATGTTCAATAGAGGGCGTAAATGTGGATGGTATACCTGTAAAAGGCGATTATATGACATACCTCACTGAAGATAGGCCTGTAAAGCGAATCATTAAACAACTCTTGTTTACTCTCCCAAAAGAAAAATCTTCTAAGGAAGCAAAGAAACAGATTGTAGCCTTGCTTAATAAGCCTAATCTTGCACAGAATCTAGTGACAGATGATTGTCCATACATTCTCACAGATGATTGTTCTACAAGCATCCTCTTTGATGATATGAAGGTAACTGAATGGCTTGAACAATTAGAAGATTATATCCACATAAAAGAATTTTATGTGCTTACTCAAAATAACAAGCTATTCAGACAAGTAAAGTATGAAATAGAACAACTATTTGGTGAATATACAGAGAAACAGCCAGTATCATTTCCTATGGCAGATGGTTTTGAAGCAAATGTAGAATTCTTCAAATTAGGTTTCTTGAACAAAAACGTAATAGCTTTAGGAAAAGCATTAAATGAAATCTTACCATTGCTTTGGATGAAAGCTGGATGCAAAGGTCCTCGTCCTTCTATTGCAGCAAATGAGTCACATGATATGTATATATGGAAAGATAATGAATTTGCTCTTTTAATAAATGAATATGCTTTTGAGGAATTCGTAAGGCAAATAACAGATCAAAAGAAACATATTAAAAATATTTTCATTGTTACAGATTCAGAACGAGCTTTTATGCAGATGTCGGCACAAATGCCAGACTTTTCTGTCTATCAACTCTATCGTGACTATTTAGATAATTTCCGTATAAACATAAACCGAAAATAAGGGAGCAAAAACATGAAACTTACATTATTCCCCTTTCAAGATATTGCACTACAGAAATTGCGTGCGAACGTTGCAAAGGCAAGATTTGATTATCAAGACGATGCTACCCCTCAAGTAGTGTCATATACAGCACCAACAGGAGCAGGTAAGACTGTCATTATGGCTTCGCTTATTGAACAGATCTTCCGTGGTACGGCAGAATTTCCGGAGCAACCTAATGCCATATTTGTATGGTTAAGCGATTCTCCAGAGTTAAATCAGCAAAGTCGTGATAAGATTGACCTAAAAAGCGATTACATCTCCTTAACTCAAACTGAAACGATAAGTGAAGACTCTTTTTCAGAAGAAATACTCGCTGATGGTAAAATATACTTTCTCAACACTCAAAAGTTGGGAAAGAATTGTATTCTCACACGTCATAGTGATATGCGCCAATGGACAATTTGGGAAACATTAGCCAATACCGTGAGAGACAAGGGGAATCGTTTGTACTTTATAATTGACGAGGCACATCGTGGAATGCATGGAAACAATGCTGCTATAGCGACAACTATCATGCAAAAATTTCTCAAAGGAAGTCCGCAGGACAGTCTACCGGTAATGCCTCTAGTGATTGGTATCACTGCTACACCAGAGCGTTTTAATCGTTTAGTAGATGGATTAGGAAGCACTACAATTCGTAAAGTAGTTACAACTGCTGATGAGGTACGTCAATCTGGATTACTCAAAGACCGTATCATCATAGAATACCCTGATATGCTCAATAACGAAATGGCAGTGCTTCAGGCTGCTACAGATGAATGGATGGATAAATGTGTTCATTGGGAACAGTATTGTCGTGAACAGCATTACTCTTACGTAGATCCTGTCTTCGTTATACAAGTACAAAATGGTTCAGGAAACGAGTTATCAAAAACCGATTTGGATGCTTGTCTCAAAACAATAGAAGAACGTGCAAACCTACGTTTTAATGAGGGCGAAGTTGTTCATACATTTGGTCAAACTGTTCAATCAATAATTATGGGTGGTTTAAATGTTCCTTATGTTGAACCATCTCGCATAGCAGAAAATCGTACTATTAAGGTAGTATTTTTCAAGGAGAATCTTTCAACGGGATGGGATTGTCCTAGAGCGGAAACAATGATGAGTTTTCGCAAAGCAGAAGACGCTACTTATATTGCACAATTGTTGGGAAGAATGGTGCGTACTCCCAAACAAATGCGTATACAAGTGGACGAATCATTAAACGAGGTTCGCTTATTCTTACCTTACTTCAATGCAGAGACCGTTAAAGATGTAGTTGAATATCTTCAAAGTGCAGAAGGCTCAACAATACCAACAGAAGTTGTTGGTGAAGAAATGGGAAACAAAACAATAGAGACGTGGAGTGTTAAAAAGGTTCAAAAAACGATAGTAAAAAGCGTAATTAACAATACAGAACCTGCAATAAAGCAAGCTGCAGAGGCTCAAAAACCAGAAATATCTAAAATGCCTATTGCGTCTATGCAACAGGTTAAAATGCCTATAGAAGTTACTACATCTTCAAATTCGGAAATTGAAGATGTAGTACAGTTGCCCGACAACAATCCAGTATTGAGGACATACTCTACAAATATCTCAGAATCAAGAGATTCTTGTATGTCAGGGGCTGAAATAGAACGAGAGATTAGCTCGCAGATAGGATCAGCTGAGGAAGAAATTATCAATGAAGTTGTTATTGACCGAGAATACGTAATTAAGGCAATCAATCAGATAGGGCTTCTAACATATGATGTAAGAAGTACAAGAATCAAGAACTATCTTACTTCGTTATTCGATTTGTCTCGTCTTCTATCAATCACAAAATTGGACGAAGATTGTGCTAACATAGTTAGAGACGAAGTAATTGATTTCATATATGCATATATAGAGAAACTAAAAGTGAGCGGGCAATATGAGGCTTATGCTCAAAAAGTGAAGAGTTTCAAAATGAATATCCAGGCTATTGATGTATTCGGCAATGACGTGAAAGAATATGATATGGACGACATTTTTTCTACTACAGAACTTGACATTGATAGGCAGTTACGACAGGCAGAAATGAAACTTGGAAATGAAGGTATATCCAACAGATATATATACAAGTATGGAGATATATCTGATTTGAATGCTGTAAAAATAGATATAATACTATTTGCAGTAGATACAAACGAATTGCAATCGTTGGAAGATTATGCAAAAGTTCGTTTTCACAATCTTGTAGATAATTTTCGTATTAAAAGCATTGGATTATCAGAGAAATACAAAAAGGATTATGATGCTATTGTTTCTAATGGAGATATTGTGAGTCAGCACAACTTTGAATTGCCGTACAGTATTACAGTAAATGGTGATAAAAATGGCGAAAATTATCCCAATCACTTATTTGTGAATGCTGATGGAGAAGCTTGGATAAAACTAAATAAATGGGAACAAGGCGTTATAGAGGAAGAGTCACAAAGACCAGATTTTGTATGCTGGATTAGAAATATTCCTCGAAAACCATGGGCACTTACAATCCCTTACGATATGGATAATAAGAAATGCCCTGCTTATCCAGATTTTATCATCATCAGAAATAATGGAGTTGGAGGTTATATTATAGATGTACTAGAACCACATGACCCTACTCGTAATGACAATTTACCAAAAGCAAAAGGTTTTGCCACCTATGCTTCAAAAAATCCGGCTGTTGGCAGACTTCAACTTATTCGCGTAACCAAAGATATAGCAGGAGAACACTTCAAGAGACTTGACCTTACAAAAAGTCTCGTACAGCAAAAAGTGTTAGCAGCTATGACAAATGAAGAATTGAATACCATTTTTGATACAGATGGAGAATATTTAAATTAACGTGATTTTGACTAAAGTCAAAATAAAGATAGCTATGTGTCAATCGTTCTCACAATATTGATACATAGCTTCTTTAGAAAATAGCAATATGCAGCGATAGACTCAAAAGGTAGACTATAAAATTACCAGATGTTATATGCCTTAAGTTTTCAATTTGTGCTATACTTTTAAGGTGTCATTAACTGTTTCTATAATAGCACATTTTTTGAGAAAGAGTTTGTCCATCTTAATTACATATTAAATGCAAGTTGAATCTGAGAAACTATATCATGAAATGTTTCCTTTTTGTGCTATTTTCACTTGAATATATCATGAATATAGATTTTTGTACACCAGTAAAAGCCCCCCCCCAAAAAAATGATGAATAGAGCCAGTGGGATGGCTATTTTTTCTCTTACTCTACAAAACAGTTGTAGGAAACAACAATTGTAAGGAGATTGTTCATATTTTCCTGATGGAAAAACTTCAGGCAATGGTAGCTTGAACCTTGAAAAAAATATCATGATAAGCATAATTTCACTATCATAGTAGAAATCCATTAATATCTATACTTTTGAGTAGGTCGAATCGTTTTTTATCATTGTTATATAACTGAAATTACAGAAACTATCAGCCATATAAAATAATTCGATTACTTTGCTTTCAGTGATTTTATAGCGATTATTATTCGAATTTCTTTTTTTCAATATTATAAAGATACAGTTTCTCAAGAATCATTATATTTACATTCACTTACAATTCGTCAAAATCACATTAAATATAAAACGGCATTATGATACAGAAAATAAAAATTGATTGGAAAAATTGTTATGGTATTAAGGAACTGAATCAAGAATTTCAGTTTAGCTCTGGTAAACAAATACATTTAATTTATGCCCCTAATGGTTCAATGAAAACATCTTTTGCAAAAACTATGCGATATTTATCAGGGCAGTCTAAAGAGAAACCATGTGACAAGTTACACGATAAAGATAAATCAAGTTTCATATTAAAAGCAGATGGTTTAGATATACCTAAGGAAAATATATTCGTAGTAAATGGAGATGATGATATTGATAGCTCAAAGTCATTTATTAATTTCCTTGCAAGTTCAGAACTAAAAAGAAGGTATGACTATATATATCAACAATTATCAGAAAAGAAAGATTTCCTAATAAGTAAACTAAAAAGTGTTTCTTTAAGTTCAGACTGCGAAAAAGAAATATTCGGTACTTTCAAACAGAATGAAACAGATACGATTTTTAGTATACTTGAACGATTAAATAGCGAAGTAAAATTAGGTCTACCAAAGTTTGAATTTAGGTATAATGATGTATTTGACACCAAAGAAAATGTCAAGAAATTTATAGAAGCAAACAAAGAGTATCTGAATGAGTATATCAAAAATTATAATAGACTTTTAGGAGGATCTAAGCTATTCCGGAGTGTAGGAAACCATACATTTGGAACTTATCATGTGGCACAATTACAACAATATGTTTCTGATGGTTCTTTTTTTGGTGTCAAGCATAAAATTGTACTTCAAGACAATACCCAATTATCATCAGAGAAAGAGTTACAAAATCTTGTTGACGAGGAACAGAAAAAACTCTTACAAGATGAAGAATTAAAAAAATCTTTTGATAAAATTACAAAAGCCATAGACAAAAATGTTGAATTGAGAGGTTTTAAATCAGTTTTGAATAATCACCCAGAATGGATACCTGAAATTATCAATTATGAAGCATTCCGCAAAAAGGTTTGGTTAGGATATTTATCTGACAATGAAATAAAGCCTTTATTTGATGCTTATATACAAGTTTATAATGAAAATAAAGAAGCACTACAACATGTGCTAGAAGAAGCCAGTTCTCAGCAAGAGAAATGGAAACAAATTATTGCCCTTTATAATGCACGTTTTCATGTACCAATAAAAGTTTCTATAGCCAATCAAAAGGATATTATCCTCAAACAAGAGGCTGCAAGACTGCAGTTTTCTTACATTGAGGATTCAAATACAGAAACTACTGTAGAGAAAGAAATTCTAGAGAAAATCCTTAGTAGAGGTGAAAAACGCGCTTTCATTATTCTTCAATTTCTATTTGAAATGGAAGCGCGTAAGACAATGGAACATGATACGATTCTAATTATGGATGATATAGCTGATTCATTTGATTATCAAAATAAATATGCAATCATAGAATATATCAAGGATATTTCCGCGGATAAAAGCAATAAATTCTACATGCTTGTATTAACTCATAACTACGATTTCTATAGAACATTATCTTCTCGTTTGAGTTTATTTCAGCCCAATCTGTGGATGGCAGAACGTTTAGTCAATGGAAAAGTGATCATTAATCAAGGACAATATAAGGGTAACATATACACTAATGCTTTTATTAATCATGATGATGATGATAAAATATTTATAAGTATGATTCCTTTTGTTAGAAATTTGATAGAATATACTAAAGGAGAAAGTGATACTGATTACATAACATTAACAGAATGTCTTCATAGAAAAGCAAACACACAAAATATAACAACTGAGCAGCTAATAAATATTATGACTGATTTTACACAAGGGAAAGGAATGAAACGGCCTAAATCAGTTGATAAAATTTACGATCTAATCATGCAAACCGCAAATAAAATCATAACTGAAACTAATCCTAATCAAGTACTAATAGAGAATAAAGTCTGCTTATCTATAGCCATAAGACATTTGGCAGAAAATTATATGCACGACAAAATGATAGCTGCAGGTAAAAGCGAGGAAGATTTAGTTGTATCAGGAAATCAAACAGGGAAATGGACAGGTATGTTTAAGAAGATCTGTCCGGAAAACAATCACTATGATATTATAGAACGTGTTAATATGATGACACCAGAATTAATTCATATAAATAGTTTTATGTTTGAACCTCTCATAGATATGTCTATATATCATTTAATTCAATTGTATAAAGATTGTAAAGAACAACTTAAATAGATAAAATAACAGAATATTAATTTTGTCACTATATAAAGGTAATAACACAATGTCCAAAATGAGGCTGTCTCAAAATGAGACGGCCTTTTTTGTGTTTGCAAAAAAAACGGACAAGTCCTAACTTCGCTCAGTCAGAACTTGCCCGTCTCCCTAATTTTTTGTATCTTAGGGAATCAAGTCAAGATATCCCAAAGATAATGTTTAAAAATTACACATCCAACGATAATCTGCTTTTACCTCCGTGTTTAGGCGATTTTATTCCCCAGAACGATCCAGTCCGGGTTGTTCACCGTATCATTGAACAGATAAATCTTGAAGAACTTTACCGCAGGTATTCTCCCCAAGGCTGTTCTGCATACCACCCTCGCATGATGCTTCAGATTCTGGTCTATGCTTA